>Ga0315900_10006791_pt1 | contig 15202 bp, 14 predicted proteins | sample LakEriMetagenome_FD_203521 | JGI IMG/M metagenome (GOLD analysis project Ga0315900, IMG submission 203521) | Freshwater fungal communities from buoy surface, Lake Erie, Ohio, United States - Buoy 12 MA114 | ecosystem: Environmental > Aquatic > Freshwater > Lake > Lake biofilm | place: USA: Lake...
ACCTGCTCCTCATCGACGACATCCAGTTCATGGAGGGCAAAGAGGGTCTGCAGGAAGAGTTCTTCCACACGTTCAATTCGCTGCACGGCGCCAACAAGCAGATCGTCATCTCGTCCGATCGTGTCCCCGATGCGATCCCCAACCTCGAGGAGCGTCTCATCGGTCGCTTCCGCTGGGGTCTCATCACCGACGTCCAGCCACCCGATCTGGAGACCCGTCTGGCGATTCTTCGTAACAAAGCCGAGCGTGAGGGCACGATCTTCCCACCCGATGTGCTCGAGTTCATCGCTTCCCGGGTCACGTCAAACATCCGTGAACTCGAAGGCGCCCTCATCCGCGTAAGTGCGTACGCGAGTCTCAACCGGGTCGACATGAACGTGGCCCAGGCCGAACGTCTGCTTGAAGACCTGCTCACCGATCAGGCGCCCAAGCACCGCACCGACGAGGAGTTGCTCACGGAAATCGCCGGGATTCTGGGGTTCTCGGTCGACGCCCTACGCGGCAAGAGTCGTCAACGCCCACTGGTCGCGGCCCGCCAAGAGGCCATGTACGTGTTCCGCGAGCTCACCGATCTGTCGTACCCAGCTATCGCTCGCCTGTTCGGCGGCCGTGATCACACGACGGTCATCCATGCGGTCGAGAAGATCCAGCGCCTCATGAAGGAGCGCACTCAGACGTACGACCAGGTCACCATGCTCATCAAGACACTGAAGTTGGGCTGACGCACCATGGGGACGACGGTGTGGACCACATGTGATCTCGAGGGGGTCGCACTGTGAACAACGTCGTGTTCTCCACCGACCGTGTCATTCATGCTGGTTCGGGTGTGGACGTCTGTGAACAACCCGACACACCTCGAAATGCTCGGCTCGCTGGGCGAACGACACGTCATCCACAATCCACAGCACTTATTACAAGCACTAAGTTCAAGAAGCATCGAACGGTGTCGATAACGGCATCGGCGATCCGGGGTCAAGGAGTCTCGAGTGAAGTTCCGATGTGAACGCGACATCCTCGCCGATGCGTTCGGCGCCGCCAGCCGGGCAGCCACTGGCCGGGCCACCAACCCCACGTTGTCGTGTCTGCGATTGGTGTTGGCCGGCGACTCGTTGCGGGTCACGGGAACCGATGGCGATCTGACCATCGAAGCCGTCGTTCCGGTGGCCGATGGCAAAGACGGTGTGGTGTTGCTTCCGGCCAAGTTGGCCAGTGAAGTCGTGCGCTCACTTCCGTCGGGTGCGGTCACGATCGAGGTCGGCGACGACAAGGTTCAGATCTCCGCGAGTCGCGTGAACTTCTCGGTTCCCACCGGGGCCGAAGGCGACTTCCCGAAGTGGAGCGGCTCGGTGGGTGGGGGTGTCACCGTTCCGGCGGCCACGCTGTCGGAAGCACTCAAGCAGGTCGTGCGCGCCGCGAGTACCGACGACGCGCGCGGCGTCCTCACCGGAGTTCTCATCACCGGCGTCGACAAGAAGCTTCGCTTGGTTGCCACCGACTCGTATCGCCTCGCCATCCGTGACATCGACGCTGCGGTCCTGCCCGATGGTGCGAAATTCGTGGTGCCGGCCCGTGCACTCGGCGAGTTGCAGCGTCTGCTCGGCAATGCCGAAACCGTGAGCATCAACATCACCGACAACGACGCCACGTTCGAGATGGGCGCGACCCGTTTGGTGACCCGACTGCTGTCGGGAACGTTCGCTGATTACCAACGCCTCATTCCACCCAGCCCGCCCAACAGCCTCACGATCTCGCGCGATTCGGTTCTCGAATCGATTCGTCGCGTCAAGCTCGTTGCCCGCGATCCAATCGGCACACCGTTGCGCATCCGCATTGCGTCCGATGGCGTCACGTTGCGCATGGTGAGCCAGGACAGCGGTGAGGCCCACGAGCAACTCGACGGTGACATGTCGGGTAACGAAATCGAGATGTCGTTCAACAACGAACTCCTCGCCGCGGGCATCGAAGCGTGTGGTGCCGAACTCGTCACCATTCAGACGAGTGAGCCGGGCAAGTTGGCGGTCATTCGTCCGAAGGATGACCCGTCGTACACGTATCTGTTGATGCCCTTGCGTTCCTGATGTTCATCGAGCAGATCGAGCTCGTCGACTTCCGCAATTACGCACGGGCCTCTTTCTCGCTCACGGCCGAGACGACGGCGATCGTCGGCCGCAATGGTCAAGGCAAGACCAACGTTGCCGAAGCGATGGCCTTTCTCGCCACACTCGACAGTTTTCGTCAAGTGCCCACGGCTGCATTGGTACGCGATGGTGCCGAATCGGCCTTTGTTCGCGCGACGGTGCGACACGACGACGGTCGTGAATTGTTGGTGGAAGTGGAAATTCCTCGACAAGGTCGCGTGAACGTGTTGGTGAACAAACAACGCCTTCCACGCACACGCGATCTCGTCGGTGTTCTGCGCGTCACGGTGTTCTCACCCGACGATCTCGATCTGGTGAAAGGTGCGCCGTCAGAACGGCGTCGATTCGTGGACGATGCGCTCGTGAGCCTGGCCGCGAAGAACGATGCGTTACGGCTCGAACTCGATCGGGTGATCAGGCAACGAAACACACTCCTGCGTCAATGTGGTGGGCGACTCACCGGCGAGGTCGGCTTCTCACTCGATGTGTGGGACGAACGATTGGCGTCGGTGGGGGACGAGATCGGCCAGGCGAGAGCCACGCTGTTGGCACAACTCCAACCGATGGTCGAAGAGGCGTATCAACAAGTGGCCGGAATTCCGGTGGCGGTCGCGTTGCGCTACGAACCCGAGTGGCGGCGTTCAGGCTTGGCTGCGGCTCTGTCGGCTTCGCGGCGCGACGATGTGCGACGCGGCGTGTCGACAGTCGGTCCACATCGCGACGACGTCGAGCTGTTCCTGGGCTCGATGCCGGCGCGAACTCATGCGAGCCAGGGTGAGATGCGCTCGCTCGCGTTGTCGCTTCGCTTGGCCGTCCATCGTCTCGTGGCGCGGACGACCGACATGACCCCGTTGCTCGTGCTCGACGACGTGCTGAGCGAGCTCGACCCGGGTCGGTGCGAGGCCCTGTTGGCACACCTGCCCCCGGGTCAGGTGGTGATCACGACCGCCAGCCCCTTACCCCCGGCAGCGCGACCCGATCGAGTGATCACGATCGAGGCCGGTCAGGTCCGGGCGTGAGCGACGAACCGCGCGCCCTGGGGTCGGCCCTCGACCGGCTGCTGGCCTCCCTGAAAGGGGGAGACCGGTCGACCACCGTGACGGTGTTCTCGCGTTGGACCGAGCTGGTGGGCGAGGCCGTGGCGGCCCATGTGAGCCCCTTGCGACTCGACGGAGACACCCTCGTCGTGGAGGTCGACGACCCGGCCTGGGCGACCCAGTTGAAGTTCTTGGAACGCGATCTTCTGGCCCGGTTCGCAGAGGCCGGCGCGACCCGCGTGGAGCGGCTCGAGATCAGGGTTCGACGACCCCGCTGAACCCCGCCGCGAGGTGTGTGGAAAAAGGTATGTTTCCCCTGCTCAGAGTGCCTGTTGTGGCACGAATCCGAAGCCTTTTTAGGGTAGGATTTCGCCTGTTGTTGCGAGGCCTTCCGTCGCCCTCGTGAGCCACCCGTGGCTCACAGTTCGAACCGGCCCGCTGAAGCACACCACGAGGTACCAGTGACCAGTAAGAACGCGACCCCCACGGCCGATTACGGCGCCAAGGACATCCAGGTTCTCGAGGGTCTCGACCCGGTCCGCAAGCGGCCCGGTATGTACATCGGTTCCACCGGTCTGGCTGGTCTGCACCACCTCATCTGGGAAGTCGTCGACAACTCGGTCGACGAGGCCATGGCCGGTTTCTGCACCCGCATCGGAGTGACGCTCACCGCCGACGGCGGTTGCCGTGTCGACGACAACGGGCGCGGCATTCCGGTCGACCCGTATCCGTCCGGTCCGCACAAGGGCAAGAGCGCGGCCGAGGTCGTTCTCACCGTGTTGCACGCCGGCGGAAAGTTCGGCGGCGAGGGTTACAAGGTGTCCGGTGGTCTCCACGGCGTGGGTGTGTCGGTCGTGAACGCGCTGTCGCAGCGCGTCACTCTCGAGATCGATCGCGACGGCAAGCGGTACGAGCAGGAGTTCCGCAACGGCGGTAAGCCACAAGGCAAGTTGGCTGCCACGGGCGACACTCCGGCCCGCGGACGCAAGACCGGAACCTCGGTCACCTTCTGGCCCGACGCCACCATCTTCGCGTCGGAAGGAACGGAATTCGTTGCCCGCACGGTTCTCGAGCGTTTGCAGACCATGGCGTTCCTCAACCGCGGTCTCGAGATCGTCTTCAAGGACGAGCGAGCCGGCAAGGAACAAGAGGTCACGTTCCAATACAAGGGCGGCATCGTCGACTTCGTGAAGCACCTCAACCAGTCGAAGGAAGCTCTCTTCAACAAGGTCGCTCACTACGAAGACGAAGAAGAGGGCCAGATGCTCGACATCGCGGTCCAGTGGAACACCGGTTACTACGAGGGAATTCACGGTTACGCCAACGGCATCAGCACCATCGAAGGCGGCATGCACGTCGAAGGCTTCAAGACCGCTCTCACCAGTGTGGTCAACAAGTACGCGCGTTCACGCGGCTTGCTCAAGGAGAAGGACGACAACCTCCTCGGCGAAGACATTCGCGAGGGAATCACCGCGATCATCTCGGTGAAGTTGTCCGAGCCCCAGTTCGAGGGTCAGACGAAGGCCAAGTTGGGCAACGTGTCCATGCGTTCGTTCGTACAGAAGGCCACCAACGAACGGTTGGCCGAGTGGCTCGACGAGAACCCCACCGAAGCCAACAAGATCGTCAAGAAGGCGCAGGCGGCGGCACTCGCTCGCGTGGCGGCCAAGAACGCGCGTAACGCGGTGCGACGCAAAACCGCACTCAGTGGCGCGGGTATGCCCGACAAGTTGAAGGACTGCACGAGCGGCAACCCCGACGAGAGCGAGATCTTCATCGTCGAAGGCGACTCGGCCGGCGGTACCGCACTCGATGCGCGCGACCCTCGCACACAGGCGATCCTTCCGATCCGCGGCAAGATTCTCAACGTCGAACGCGCGCGTCTCGACAAGATGCTCAAGAACGCCGAAGTCACCGCGCTCGTCACCGCTATCGGTGGCGGAGTCGGCGACGAATTCGACGCCACCAAGGCGCGGTATCACAAGGTGATCATCCTCGCCGACGCCGACGTCGACGGCAGCCACATCCGCACGTTGCTGCTCACGTTCTTCTTCCGCCAGATGCGTCCGTTGGTGGAAGCCGGTTACGTGTACATCGCGCAACCGCCGCTGTACTCCACCGAAATCGGCAAGGAGAAGATCTACCTCAAGGACGATCTCGCGAAGTCACGCTTCCTCGAGGCCAATCCCAATCACAAGAAAGAGTTCCAGCGCCTCAAAGGTCTGGGTGAAATGGACTGGGAAGAACTCCGCTCCACCACCATGTCGGCCGAGACTCGCACGCTGTTGCAAGTGACGGTTGAAGAAGCCGCCCTCGCCGACGAAATCATGGGAGTGCTCATGGGCGACGACGTCGAAAGTCGTAAGCACTTCATTCAGACCAACGCCAAAGACGTGAGGTTCCTCGATATCTGATGGCTTCCAAGAAGACACCCCCGCCGCCGAGCGACCCCACACCCGAAGAACCCATCATCACCGTGCAACCCGTTGCGTTGCAGGACGAGATGGAGCGCTCGTTCCTCGATTACGCGATGTCGGTCATCATGGCTCGCGCACTTCCCGATGTTCGTGACGGACTCAAGCCGGTGCATCGTCGCATCATCTGGGACATGGACGAACAGGGCTTCCGTCCCGATCGTCCGTTCGTGAAGTCGGCTCGCGTTTCGGGCGACACCATGGCCAAGTACCACCCGCACGGTGACAGCGCCATCTACGACGCACTCGTGCGTATGGCTCAGCCGTTCTCGTTGCGCCATCCGCTCATCGACTTCCACGGCAACTACGGATCACCCGACTTCGGTCCGGCGGCGAGCCGTTACACCGAGTGCCGACTCCATCCGTTGGCCATGCAGTTGCTGGCCGACATCGACGAGAACACCGTCGACATGTCGACCACGTACGACGGCACTCGCGAGGAGCCCACGGTTCTGCCGGCTCGATTCCCCAACTTGTTGGTGAATGGCAGCCAAGGCATCGCGGTGGGTATGGCCACCAACATCCCGCCGCACAACCTGGGCGAAGTGATCGATGCGTGCGTGCACATGCTCTTCAACCCGGGGGCCACGCCCGACGACCTCATGCAGTTCGTCAAGGGTCCCGACTTTCCGACCGGCGGAGCAATCCTCGGTCGTGCCGGAATCATCGATGCGTATCGCACCGGTCGAGGCAGCATCAAGATGCGCGCCACAGCAGCGATCGAAGAGAACAAGCGCGGCCAGATGCAGATCGTGGTCACGCAGCTGCCGTACCAAACGAGTTGCTCAGCGATCGCGGGTCGTATTCAGGAACTGGTGGACGCAGGCGAGATCGACGGCATTGCCGACGTGAACGACGGATCCTCCGGCGGCAAGACCAACCTCACGATCTTGTTGAAGCGCGACGCCAACGCCAACGTGGTGCTCAACAATCTCTTCAAGCTCACCCAACTACAGACCAGCTTCGGCGTGAACATGGTGGCGTTGGTCGATGGTGTGCCGCGTCAACTCACTCTGTCGGACGCGATCGATGGCTACTTGCGTCATCAGGTCGAGGTGCTGACTCGCCGCACCGAGTTCCGGCTCGACAAGGCCCAACGGCGCGCCCATCTGCTCGAAGGCCGCATCAAGGCGCTCAACGTCATCGACAAGATCATCAAGCTCATTCGTGAGAGCGAGGATGCGGGCAGCGCGAAGACGCAGTTGATGGCCAAGCCGTACGAGTTCACCGAAGTGCAGGCGATCGACATCCTCGACATGCAGTTGCGCCAGTTGACACGTCTGTCGCGGATCGACCTAGAGGCCGAGATCGCCGAACTCACACAGCGCATCGCCGACCTGCAGGCCATCCTCGCTGACGACACCAAGTTGCGTACGGTCATCAAGGACGAATTGCTGGCCATCAAGGAAGAGTTCGCCACACCGCGCGTCTGCCCGATCACTCTCGACGCTGGTGAAATGAGCCTCGAAGACTTGGTGGACGACACCGAATTGGTGATCGTGATGACCGCGGCGCAGTACGTGAAGGCCGTGGCCGCGTCGAACTTCCGCACACAGGGTCGCGGTGGCAAGGGTGTCACTGGCGCCAAGTTGAAGGCCGACGACATCGTGAAGCATGTGATCTTCACGACCGCGCACGCTTATCTGCTGTTCTTCTCGAATCGCGGCAAGGTGTATCGCCTACGCGCACACGACGTGCCCGAACGCGAGCGCGCCGCCAAAGGTGTGCCCATCGTCAACTTGCTGCCGCTGCAGGCCGGCGAGACCATCGAGGCGATCATCGACACCCGTGACTTCGCGGCTGAGCGCTACTTGTTCTTCGCGACCCGCGATGGTGTGGTGAAGAAGACCGCGTTCGACGAGTACGACAACGGTCGCCGCGACGGCCTCATCGCCATCAATCTGCGTCCCGGTGACGAACTGGTGCGTGTGATCGAGACGTCGGGCTCCGACGACATCTTCATGGTCAGCCGATCCGGAATGACGATTCGCTTCTCCGAAGACGAAGTTCGGCCGATGGGTCGAGCCACCGCTGGTGTGCGCGGCATGAAGTTACGTTCGGGCGACAAAGTGGTGAGCGTCGACGTGGCGCGTGACGACGCGGCGATTCTCATGATCACCGAGGCCGGCTATGGCAAGCGCACGCAACTCGACAAGTTCAACCAGCAGGGTCGCGGTGGCATTGGCGTGCGTGGCATCGTCATCAAAGAGAAGAAGGGGTACGTCGTGTCGGCCTTCATGGTCGGTATCGACGACGAGATCGTGGCTGTTACTTCCGGTGGTGCCACCATCCGCACCGAAGTCCGCAACATCTCGTCGCAGGGCCGTACTGCGACAGGTGTGCGGGTCATGACCGTGGACGAGGGCCAGACAGTGTCGTCGGTTGCTCTCATCCTCGGTGGCGACGACGAGTGACGAGCCGGTCTCGGCAGAGCCGAGTTCGCGATAACGGTCAGGCTGGCATTCTGTGTCTCGGTGTGATCGCCATTCTCTTGATGGCCACCGACCAGATGGTTCGCCTGGGCGGCGCGGTGGTGGATGCGGCGCGGGCTCAATCGGTGGCTGACGTCGTCGCACTCGCTGCCGTGGAAAGTGGCGAGGCAGTGGCGTACCAGGTCGCGCGACACAACGACGCTGAAGTGATGTCGATCGTCGAATGGGCGGGCACCGTCGAGGTGATGGTGAACGTGGGCGGTGTGGTGGGCCGAGCGCGGGCGAGCAACATCGACCTGCCCTGATCTTCTACGCTGTCGTCGTGTCCGACTCCGGCGACCCGTTGTTCATCGTCCCGGCAGTTCAACCTGACGAAGACGTTGCCCAGCCGCCTACTTCAGCGAAGGCGAAACAACCACTGATCACGGTGGAGCGTCGCCGTCTGCAACGCACGAGCCGGATCGTTCGGCACATCGATCCGTGGAGCGTGTTCCGCGTGACTCTCGTGTTTCACGTGGTGCTCTATCTCACGCTGTTGCTCACGGGCGTGTTGTTGTGGAACGTGGCCAATGCGACCGGAACCGTCGACAACGTCGAGCGCTTCATGGAGAGCTTCGGCTGGGAGACCTTCGAGTTCAAGGGCGGGGAGATCTTCCATCAGGCATGGATCCTCGGTTTGTTCCTCGTGGTCGGCCTCACCGGATTGGCGGTCCTGGTCGCCACGACGTTCAACCTCATCTCGGATCTTGTTGGCGGAATTCGCATCACGTTCCTGGAGGAGGGCGTTGGACCGGACGCCGAGACGCGGACCACACCTTCCTGGAGACAGCGGTTGAGGGTGGCACGACCCCGCCGATAGGGTTCTCACCCGCTGGGGCTATAGCTCAGTTGGTTAGAGCGCATCCCTGATAAGGATGAGGTCACAAGTTCGACTCTTGTTAGCCCCACCAGCGTCCCGTTCAGTCGCGGCTGAATGTCGGTAACTTCACATCCGTGAAGATGTTGCGTCGAGCCATGGCGGCCTTGTCGTTCGCCGGAATCATCGCCGCGGCCATTCGCGTGCGCGGTCGGGGTGGTGTCCCGCCCGAGCGTGGCGGATGGCGCGAATTGTCGCGGCCTCGCTCGTGACTCCTTGCGCCGTCGTCGGCCTCGGAGCCGTCGGCTCGCGAGTCGCTCATCAACTCACTTCATCCGGTGTGCCTGTCGTCGTTCATGATCCGTTCGTATTGGGTGACATCGACGGTGCGCCCGGTGCTCAACGCGTGTTCGCCGTCGACGACCTCTCGAGTGATCGAGTCGCGGCTGCGGTGTTGTGTGGTCCGGCTCCGCATGGGGTCATCGCCCGCGATTTGATCGGCCGCGGTGTGAACGTGATCTCCACCACCGACGATCCCGACGACGTGTACGAGATGTTGGCGCTCGAGGACGAATGTCGTCGTCTCGATCGCACGGTGGTGGTGGGAGCGGCCGCGAGTCCGGGTATGTCAGGTTTGTTGGCAGCCGAATTGGCGCGACGTGTCGACAGCGTTGACGAGATCCACGTGGCGTTCCACGGGACAGGCGGTCCGGCTTGTGCTCGTCAACACCATCGTGCTCTCGGCGGTGACGCTCTCGGTTGGCACGACGGCGAATGGATCGAGCGACCCGGAGGCTCGGGACGCGAGTTGTTGTGGTTCCCCGAGCCGATCGGCGGCAAGGACTGCTATCGAGCCGAACTGGCCGACCCCATCGTGTTGCAGCGCGCGTTCGCGAGCACGCAGCGCATCAGTGCACGAGTGTCGGCCACACGCCGCGATCGTCTCACCGCCCGCCTTCCGATGATGTCGCCGCCGCACGCCGAAGGTGGACTCGGTGGTCTACGCGTGGAGATTCGCGGCTCGAAGAACGGTCAACGGGTCACCGAAGTGGCCGGCATCGCCGAACGAACCGCGATCGTCGCCGCTGCGGTCGCCGCATCGGTGGCCGATCAGGTGATCGGCCTCGGCTCCACATCACCGAGTGGGGTGGTGGTTCTCGGCGACGGGCAACTCGACGATGAAGCTCTGGTGACAGCAGTCATTCAGCGTGGCATTTCGGTCTTCGAGTACATCGGTTCAGGTTCTTGACGAATCTCGCCATTGCGCGTCGCTGTACATTCAGGTCATGACCCAAACGCGTCGCGACGTGCACGATGTAGCGAGCGAACGCCTTCGCGCAATCGATCAGCGTTATTCGACGGGCCGTCGCAAGCTCGTTCAGATTCTGTCGTCAGCGGTTCATCCGCTGGTGACCACCGAGATCACCGCGGCCGCCAGCGATCTTCCGCAGAGCTCGGTGTACCGCAATTTGTCGGTTCTCGAAGAGGCCGGTGTTGTCGTGAAGGTGCTCACCACGGGGGAACGCTCCGCATTCGAACTGGCTGAAGACCTGAAAGGTCATCACCATCACCTGGTTTGTGTGGACTGCGGCAAGGTGGTCGACATCGACGTCCCCGAAGACGTGGAACGACTGCTCAGCGATGGAGTCTCACCGGCCATCAAGGACGCCGGCTTCACCCTGATCGGTCATCGGCTCGACCTCATGGGTCGCTGCGATCAGTGCTCGCGATCGAGTCGCGCCGCCAACTTCTCGACGACCTCGGTCAAGTAGTCGACCTTCTGGCGCAACTCGTCGAGATCGACGAGGTCGCGTACGTCTTGAGTGGTGGCCACGTCGGTGAGCGACATGCGAACACTGGCGATTTCGCGGGCGAGGAACTCGGTGTCGGCCTGCGTCCGCTCGGCGACTTTGCGGTCGAGTTCGGTTTGGGCGCGATCGCGGGCTTCTTGGCGATTCTGCGCGAGGAGGATCAACGGTGCCGCGTACGACGCTTGAAGCGACAAGAGAAGCGTGAGCAGCACGAGTCCACGGCCCCACGGGTCGAAGCGCCAGTCCTCGGGAACGACGAGGTTGTACGCGACCCAGACGGCGATGACGCCCGACTGCCACACGAGAAAACGCGCGGTACCAAGAGTGCGTGCGATCGACTCGGAGAACTGACCAAAGGCATCCGGGTCGTAGTGATACCCGAGGCGGCGGCGCTGACGTGGAACTGCGAGTCGTGCTCGATTCTTCATGGCGCCTCCTTTCCTTCGGTGTGTTCGTTACATGTGGTGTCGTGCGTCAGCCGATGCGGCTGGGCGTTTCTTGTCGTCGTCGCTGTCGCCAGCCCGTCGGCAGAGTGCGGTCGAGCACGTCGTCGACCGTGATGGCTCCGAGCAGACGACCGGCTTCGTCACACACGCCGATCGACAGCATGTTGTACGAGGCCAGACGCTCGGCGACCTCGCGGTCGCTGATGTCGGGGGTGATGGTTGGTTCGGTTTCGAGGCACTTGCCGAGTTCCATGCTGGGGGGCTCGCGCAAGAGTCGCTGAAAGTGAACCACACCGAGGTACTTCCCGGTGGGTGGTTTGTACGGGGGACGACACACGAACACTTGAGCCGCGATCGACACGAGCCATTCGGGGTCGCGCACCTGGGCCAAGGCCTCGGCCACGGTGGACGTGGGTCCGAGCACGATGATCTCGGGGGTCATCAGACCACCGGCGGTTCCTTCTTCGTAGGAGAGGAGACGGCGCATCATGTCGGCGTCTTCATCGTCCATCGCTTCGAGGATCTTGGTTCGCTGATCGCCGGGCAACTCGGCCAACAAGTCGGCCAAGTCGTCCACTTCCATCTCGTCGAGAACGGCGATGAGGCGTTCCATGTCGAGACCCTGAATCAGACCGACCTGTTCGGCCTCGGGCAACTCTTCGAGCACATCAGCCAAGCGATCGTCATCCATGGCGTCGGCCAATTGGCGACGCTGGGCCAGTGGCAGCGATCGCACGACATTGGCCACGTCGGTCGGGTGCATGTCGTGCAGACGTGCTGCTTCGGCCGCCATCTCGGTGGTGGCGGCGAAGAGGTGTCCGACCTCGGTCCATTCGACGAGGCGGTGACTCGGCCGACGACGTAACGCCGTGCGCTTGGCCAATCGAACCTGGCTGATGTCGTAGCCGCCCGAGCGGGAGTCGGAGCGCCAACGCAGGGCCACATCGGTCACGGTTTCGCCGTTGATGCGCCGATCGATCACATCGCGACCCAGAAGACGCTCACCCTTCTTCTGCTTGAACGGGTTCAGGTCGATGTCCCACGAGCGCAGACGGACGCCTTCGTCACCGATCTCGGCCACCTTGCCGGCGTTGACGAAGATGCGACGACGCTGGCTGGTGGCGGTGAAGCCCACGACCCGAGGTGACGATCCGGACCGACCGGGAACGACCACGATGTCGTCGACGCGGCCGATGCTGGCTCCGCCGGCGTCGAGCAACGGCAGCCGCATGATGCGGAATGCGTAGATCAGTTCGCCGGCCATGGGGGCAGGCTACCGGTGGGGGTTTGGCCGAAGGGCGGAGCCCGTCGGTGGTTCAACCCGTGTTCACCCGGGCCGGGACGACGTCAACGTGACGCGATGCGCCGTGCGATCTCACCGAGTCGTTCGAACCGTTCGGGGTTGCGTGAGGCGTTGTAAAGAACGATTCGAGTAGCGAGACCTTCGTACTTCTCCACCAACGCATCGGCGAGTCCGTCCCACGTGGACTCGGTTGCGAACGTGGCGATGTGATCGTCGGAGATCTGTTGAGCCATACCCGCAAAGTCACCCGCCTTCTGCTTCTCGCGGATGCGCGCGGTCGTGCCGTCGAAGCCGGCCTCGTCCCAGATGAACGCGTAATTGGGAGTACTTCCGTAGAAACTCAGGCTCGATCGAACGAGATCACGATCGGCGGCTCGTTCGGCCTCGGTGTCGCCGACGATCGTCATGACCGGGACGATGATCGCGATGTCGTCGACCGACCGTCCGGCGGTGCTCACCCCGGCCGCCACTCGAGGAACCACGTGCCGTTGCAGATAGCCCGGCTCGCCGATCGGGTGCACGTGCACTCCATCGGCGACGCGCCCGGCCATCTCGAGCATCCACGGATTCACTGCTGCGACATCGACCTTCGGATCGTCCACGGTGATCGGTCCCGGGCTCCACTGCGGTGTGATGAAGTCGAGGTCGTAGAACTCGCCGTGATGATCGAGTCGTCCGGTCCGGAACGCGGCGAAGCAGGCTTTTACCGCAGTCACGTAGTCGGCCAGCCGCGGACCGGGACGATCGAACGTCATCCCGTAGCGCCGGACGATGTGTGTCTTCACTTGCGTGCCGAGACCGAGGCGGAAGTTTCCACCCGTCGACTCCTGCAACTCCCACGCGGTGGCAGCCGTGACGAACGGACTACGCGGAAACGCCACCGCGACGCCGGTGGACAACGACAACCCCGGTGCGGCCTGAGAGGCGACGGCGGCATTCAGATAGGCCGTGCGACCACCCTCGGTGAACAGGAGGCCCGAAAAGCCCGCCTCCTGAACGCGTCGAGCGAACGGGCCGATCTGAGCGAGCGGTAGCGGGGTAGTCATCACGTCGACGTGCACGGACGCAGATTACGCCCGCTGTGATCGACGTGGTCAGGTCATTCGCCGGCTGATGTGGGCAACTGGTCGTCGCGCACTCCGCCACCGGGGCGGAAGGTGGACGAGCGGTCGTCCTGACCCGACTGCATCTGCTGCATCATCGTCACCAACTCGGCCGATGCACGCTCGTCGGCCATGATCTTCTGCATCACGGCCGCACCTGCACCCGCCATCAACGTTGCCTGGTTGTCGTTGAGGAACTTCATCGACGCCCACTGACGCTCGGTGGTGCGATTGATCTCCGGCATCACGTATCGCGCGACCATGTCCCACGAACGCCGTGTGTTCTCGCGGTTGGCCCAGTCGTGGGCGAATCCGAGGACCACACCGAACCCTCCGGTGAGTTGTTGGAGATTGCGAATGGCGTTCACGAGGTCGTCGGGGGTGCCCACGACGGCGACTCCACCACCCACGGTCTGGTCGAGTAGTGCCCACTTGTCGTCGACGTGTTGCGCGCCGGGGCGGCCGAGAGTCCAGACGTTGTACTCGTTGTGCCAACGCTGCAGACCGTCGACGGCTTCGTTGCGTGCCTGCTCGCGGGTCTCGGCGATGTGCCAACTCATGAGAATTCGCCAGTTACGACGGTCGACGACCTGACCATGCTTGGCCGCCGACTCTTCGGCGAACGACCACTGCGTGGGCAGTGCAGCCAGACCCGCGGTGCTGTTCGACGCGATCGACAGAACACCGCAGCCGTATTTGCCCGCCATCTGCATACCCGACGGCGACAGCGTGGAGGCCGTGGCCACCGGGATGTGATCTTGCACGGGAAGCAACTGCAACTGCGCGTCGCGCAGGGTGAACCAGTCGCTTTCGTGAGTGAAGCGGTCCTCTCCGCGCAGGAGGCGCAAGATCACACCCATCGCCTCGTCCTGGCGATCGCGCTGCACGAGCGGGTCGATGCCGAGCGTCCAGGCGTCGCTCGGAAGCGCTCCCGGTCCGGTGCCGAACATGGCGCGACCCTTGGTCATGTGATCGAGTTGGACGATGCGCTGCGCCACGTTGAAGGGGTGGTGATACGGGAGCGACACCACACCGGTACCGAGCATGATGTTGTTCGTGCGTTGACCGGCGGCGGCGAGGAACATCTCGGGTGACGCGATCATCTCCCAACCACTCGAGTGGTGCTCGCCGCACCAGAACTCGTCGAAGCCGAGATGGTCGAGATGGGCCGCGAACTCGATGTCGCTCTGGAACTGGAGGGTCGGGTTCTCTCCCACCGGGTGATGCGGGGCGAGGAAGGTTCCGAACTTCAGGCGGGGCGGTCGTCCACCGGGCAGGCCAGTCGTCGTCATGAGTTGAACAGTAGGTCCGTTGCTGGAAGCCATCGTCAGTGGAGGTGTGTCACCAGGGTCGACGGCTAACCTGAGGAAGCCCTTCGGGGACGTAGCTCAGCTGGCTAGAGCACCTGCTTTGCAAGCAGGGGGTCGTGGGTTCGAGTCCCATCGTCTCCACTCTGTACCGTGCGCCCATGGCGACGGCGTACGACATCATCCAGCGGTTCGGTTCGGTCGAGGATGATCAGAGGTACACCCGGCTCGTCGAATTGTTCACCGAAGACGCGGTGTACTGCGATCCATTCGCGGGCGCTCAGCGCGGCAAGGC
>Ga0315900_10006793_pt1 | contig 15201 bp, 26 predicted proteins | sample LakEriMetagenome_FD_203521 | JGI IMG/M metagenome (GOLD analysis project Ga0315900, IMG submission 203521) | Freshwater fungal communities from buoy surface, Lake Erie, Ohio, United States - Buoy 12 MA114 | ecosystem: Environmental > Aquatic > Freshwater > Lake > Lake biofilm | place: USA: Lake...
AGGATTCGATAGCGCAGATCTCAACGTTGTTGGCACCGCGCATCTCATTGGCAAGCACAGGGGCAAACACTGTGGTGGCATAAAACTTTTCGTTGAATGCCAGAGGTACCTCAGAGTCCAGCGCTTTGCTCAGGCACTTGGACATTTCCTTCTCATACAGCTTGACCTTGTCGGAAACATCAGTGCCGTTAAGACCCTTGAGTGTGAGCACCATGGGGATCTTGTGAGCACGCTTATTGTCTTGGGTCAGGATGTACACCAGGTACTTTGTACGTACACTGTACTTACGCTTGTACATTTCGCCCTTGCTATTGGCAAGGTCGGATGCAATCTTGTCGTTTTCAAACATGATCTTCACCTCTGGATCTTCAAAGGTTCCAATCGTTTGCCTCATCCCTGTGGTTTCCTCAACCATGAGGGGAGAACGTAAAAGGATTTGAACTCTAGGCTCAACAAAATTGAGTCCTTCTTCAACTGAAGTGTTGGGAGCCATACCAAAAGTTTGCTTGTAGTTCCAGATAACTGAATCTTTAGCAAACTGATCTTCAGTGGCACTCCATCCACAAGTGTCCAGATCTGACTTCCGCACGAACCAACCTCGTGTCTTGGACTTGTTGAGAGGTTGTATTGTGACGAGGTTTTGGTAACCTGAAACAAACTCTTTAGCTTGGAAAAGTTTAAAAGAATCAAGTCCCCTGGATGTAAGCGCAGAAGTTTTCTTGGTAGTCATGGAAACAGTCATGGTTGTTTCGTAGTCAGGAGTGAGCAGTTTAACGTCATGCTCAGGACGGTCCATCAGTCTACAGAAAGCTCGTCCTGTTGAAGCTGCAGTTCTCTGTTCCTGAGAGAATTCGTAATACGCAATGAATCAAAGTAAGACTCAGCATATTCCTGCATGGATTCAACAATGCTGCTTTCCATGTAACCACAGCCCTTGAGGAAATCCACAAGATGATTGATTACATCGTCAGCAACAAGAGCTTTGAATTCATACAGAAGTTTAGTGTGCTCATCCTCATAGAGGAGAGTGAACTGATCATGCGTCGGTGTCATGGGTTTGTTCAATGTTGTGGTAACGCGCAATACAAAAAATGTTTGCAATCATATAAGAAGCTTTAGCAACTTTTGCAATTGCTTCTCCAATATCTATACCTTCTTCCTTAGCATTTTCCATTGCAACACTTACGTTGTCCATAAAGAACTCGTAAGCAATAGCGTCTTCTAAGGAAATAAGATCTTTTCCTTCGAGATCAAGTTGAAGAGTCATGGATCAGAATGGGGGTTCGTTGTCGTCAAAGTTAGGTGCGCTGCCATACTGACCAGGGAGGTCAGGCAGGCCACCACCTGAGGATTGGGTCCAAGGATCCACTGGTTCTTCAGCGGTCTTGCCTCCCCATAGGCTAGCAACGTTATCAGTGGATGCCACGGTTGTCTGGGATGCCACAGATTTCGGTTGAGACTCACCGCTCTTAGGAGCCAGTGTCATCTGCACCAACTGAATTTTGGTGATGCTACGACGCTGCTGGGAGTCCTTGTCCGTCCATGCGTCGGTAACCAGACGACCACGGATGGTGATGCCTGTTCCTTTACGCGTGAAGTTAACCAGAAGTTCAGCTTGGTTTAACTTATCTTGTGCCGTGTTAATGGCATAGAAGTTAAACAGATCAGCTTGGTTACGACCAGTGTTAACAGAGATTGTTTGATTAGCAATCATCAAACCATCTGCTGTTGTCTTGAAGGCACGTGCATCAGTTTGATCAATGTCTTTGATGCAACGTCCCGTCAAGATGACGTCGTTGAGGACAGGGAATGCTTCAGTAACTTGAGCAATAACTCCTCCATGGAGCGAGTACGCCTTTGATTCCAGATCAAACCGTAGCTTGGCGCCGTGAATGTAGATACGGCTTCCTTTGGAAAAGTCTTTGAATCGGTCGCAGGCTTTCCCGTAAACATGGAAGGTTAGAAGTGTGGGAGCTTTGTTGCCAACAGGCGGAAGCATTACTTCCGCACAGAGATTAGATGAGGTTGCACTGGTGTATACCTCACGAGGGCTCTCGTTAAGGATGGCGCAAACGTCAACGTAATTCATGAGATCAGATGTGAAGTGTTAAAGCAGTTTAACGTCATGCTTAGGACGAGCAATCATTATTTAATAGTTGGGATTGGATCACCAAGGCTTTCAAGCCAACAGAGCATGCACCAATAACCTTCATGCCCTTTGATTGTGCTTTCAATGTATTGGCCATGTTCCCCATGTTTGGGACAAATAACTTTTAAGGTTGATTGCTCAAGCTTAATGAAGTTTTTTGCTGTAAATTCCATGGTTAATGCGTTTCAGCCCAGCAGGATCCTACACGAGAGTCGCCTTCGATCTCGCATTGGAAGCCAAAGAATTTCTGTGCTTGTGGGAATGCACGCATGGCCTGATCCCTGATGCGCTCAGTGTGTTGCGGTTTACAAACAATCTGTACTTCATCGTGCACCATCAAGACTTGTTCCCACTCTGCCCCATGGGGCAGAGTGAGGGCAGACTCAATATTGTTATGAATGTTAATAACAACTTGCTTCATGAGGATTGCACCTGCTGATTGCAACAACACATTCAATCCTTTAAATGCAGAACGACAATACAAGATGCGTTTATCTAATCCAATGAGATAACCGCGATGCGCAATGTAACTATCAATCTGTTGTTTTAGTTTCTTCAATGCTGGCACACCAGTCATGAATGAATTAATTGCAGTTCTTCCTAGTTCACGCAGAACTTCTTCATCTTTTTCATTCGGATCTACGATGCTGCCAGCCTTGAAGTGACCAGCGCCATACAACACGGCATACAGCAAACGCTTACTGATGTCCCTGGTAGCCACACCAAACCTCTCTTGGTTATACACGTGGATATCAATGTCTGGATCTGTTACAACACGTGCGTACTCACCACCATCCCACAAGGCAAGATAGCCAGCAAGACAACGCAGCTCCAATGCTTTGGCATCAATACCAATCATGTCCCATCCTTGTGGCGCATGAAATAATGACCGACATTCTTTGCCGTATGGCGAATAACCTGCTGGCACCTGACCCATATTTGGGTATCGGTGAGCACAACGACCAGTGACACAGCCGTTAGTAACAACGTCACCGTGCATGCAACCGCTGTCATTATTAACCAGCTTGAGCCAAGCGTTGTTGCCATCAGCAATTTGACCAAGGCGTTTTTTGATGAGCATGTATTCTGCCAGAGGCTTGGCTTCTGGATAAGGCAAAGCCTCTAACACTTCATCATTAAGGATTGGATTTCCTTTCTCAGTCTCCTTCTCTGGTTCCCATCCGTACTTAGCTTTAAGTCGATTAACAATCTGGTCACGAGATCCAGGATTGAACTCTTCGTGTCGCACTTTTTCAAAGGGTACTCCTTTGACATAGCCACGTTTTTGATTGTTGACCTTGGGAGTAAACCAAGTGCGGTGCTCAAGTGGTGGAAAGATTTCTTTTAGGTGTGTTTCAAGTTCTGTTTGTTTTGCTCGGAGATCATCCACAAGATCAAGACATGCATCCACATCAAAAGGAACACCTGCTCTAATTTGTTTGTTAATGGCGAGAGCAAAGTCATGCTCAAGCTTGAGAGCTGGTTCTGGATAGTTTTCTTTAACGATGTGCGCCCAAAGTTTTGTTGTAACTGCAACGTCTTGTTTGCAGTATTCCAACATCTCCTCAGAATATTCTGAGAAGTCTTTGAAGCTGATCTTGTGATCGGCCAGTCTCCATCCCCATGCCTTAAGGGATGCAGCACCTCGCTGGTTCGGTGGAACCTGCGGATATTGTTCGATGTCAAGGTCATAGAGTTTTTCCTTAGGCCAGATCAATCGTGTGCAGATGAGTGTGTCAATGATGCGTGCTTTGCAGTCAAATGAATGCAGCTTTTGCAGAACAGGTACGTCATAAAAACAAATGTTATGGCCTATCAAAACATCAGCGGTTGCCAGATGAGCAATAGCATCAGTAATGCGATCAGGCCCATAACTAAAAGTTTGGTTGGCTGTGATGTCATAGATCACAATGCAATGGATCTTAGTGACCTTGTCATAAAGACCATCACTCTCGAGGTCGAAGACAAGGTACCGATCATTTACGGAACCTGGATTCATCTTGAATTGAGAGTTCTTTACAGGCAAGGTCTTCATCGTTGTCGTTAATCCAAGTCAAGATCTGTTGCGCCCCTGCCCGATAAGGATGGGAAAAGATCTTGTTCAAAGCTACATCAGAGTCTAGTGGAATGAGTTCAAATTGATTGGCTTCGCTGTTAGCGGTGATGGCATGTGGTGTGCCCCACCGCCAGCAAGCAATGACGTAACTCATGGGATCAAATGAAAGACGGATGCATACTATCGGATTTTTAAACAAAGTCAACTGGCATGGCGTTTCATATGGCAAACCTGACAAAGCGCATTCACCTCCAAAGGTTTTGAGTAGTCCTCATGGTGATAAACCTGTGCTTGTACGCCACAGTCTTCACATATTGTTGCAGAAACTTTAGAAAGCTTTCCTGATTTGATTGCACTTCTAACTAAGTAATGCGCTCTGTACTTCTCTGGGTTACGTGATTGATAATCAGCAGCACGTTCTGTTGTGTTACCATAACCACGTTTGCTGTTAAGCACAGTTCTTTCGCGCCAACATTTTTTGCAACGACCGACATGCCCCTTTTCATTGGGAGCATATCGGTCGCGACTGCCACATTTCTTACACAACCTTGTGAGTTTTTCCGTATCCGATAAAACCTCCTTCTTTCTTTCGCTTGCTAATTGCTTTACTTGCTTCTGATCCAGCTCTTTGAGATCCATGAACAAGAAGTGCAAAAGGCTTGTCGCCTAAACAGTGATCGTCATTATGGTCTATTTCCAGTCCACGGTCAAGCGCTTCTTTCTCTGTGTATACTACATGTGCAATCCGTCGAAAAACATCAGGATATTTAGGGATGAGGTAATCAAGAGTACTTCCCTCTGATGCAGTCAGATAAAAGTTAGAAGGAATAATATCTTTAAGATTTAACCACATACCAAGAGATTTAGTAAATGCATAGAACTTTTGATGAGGACGGCTTGCTGCAACCATGAACCAAGCCCGCATGTACTGCTCAGTCCAGAAGTCACCTGCCTCATGGACTCGAACAAGATCTTTCTCAGGTTGGACCATAAGTGAAAGATCAATCAGGTCACGAATCAACATGGCCTGATCACCACCCATATACATAACTTCACGCAACAGATCCCAGTTGTGCCAACGAGCTTCACGTACTGTAGGCCTGGTCTCTGCCATGGCAGCAAAGCAACGGTACTCATCTGCTTCTGTGCCAGTGAACTGAGGTAAGTCCATGATCTTGCCGGTAACCCGATCAGCCATGGTCTTACAAACACCAGCGTGTGGGCATGCATAGCCCGCTGGAATGTTGAAGATCAAACGGTTCTTGAGTTTGCCGTTACCTGTGGAGAACTTGAGGAGTTTCATGGTGTTGAGTTGAGTTGAATGATAAGCAGGGCTTATGAGTAGTTTTAGGACGTGCTCAGGTCCATCTTCCCGAACGGGAAGATTAGTTGATCAGGCTACTGGGTTTCAAGCTCGTCGGCAAGAGTATAGATACGTTGTACACACCACTTAACGCCTTCAGTGCGTTTTGGAGTTGGATGAAAAATTTCTTCGGAACCAATAGCAGTTATTGCAGCGCGAAGAACAGCGGCGGCAATTACATCAGGATCGGAAGGGGACATGGTACTCCAGTCCCAATAAACATTGGAGGCAGCATCTAACACAGCCTGAGCAGCAGGAGAAAGTTTTTTATTCATTTGTAATCTCATTTGTTAGTAAGTTGACTACAACCTTTGAAAGGTTCTCTTGATAGTCGAATCACAATCTGATCACCTGAATCAGGAACTTCTGATGGACCCTGGTGCACCAAGATCTCCCATATGTTTCTGTTGATCTTCATGATGGAGTTGCAATAGTTTGTCATCAACGTTTCTTTATCTTGACCTGGTTTATAAGTCAAGATCTTTTTGTGAATGTCAATGGGTTCATCGTCATTGTCCTTGGAATAGACAGCAACCCAATAACTAGATGAACGTGTGCATTGTTTGGTGGAACTAAATCCTTTCATAAGTAGTGGGTCTAGTAACAGGCGAGAAATCTAGAAATGCGCTCTACTTGATACTCGTACTCTTCTATTGCTTCAAATGAGTCAATGTTACGGGATATGGCATAGGCATCTAAATCAGAACGGAGTTTGTCGGTATCGCTCCAAAGACGATCTAATACAAACTGCTTGATAAAACGTTTGTTGTCAGCGTTCATGGTAAGTAATGTGTAGAACTTAGGTGGACTTAAAGCTATCTTTCAAGTCTTGCCATCCTTCCTCTAGTTGTTTGTCTGCCCATCCCCAGGAACCATGTTCCATGCCATCAATGTTGGCAGCATCAATCTCTTGTTTGATTAAGTGACGCAAAAGATCAAGTTGTTCTTCAGTCATTTTGAAAATTGTTTCAGGAATGTGTACATGTCTTGATCTTCCGTACATTTAGCAAGGCCGGCAATAACAACGTAGGCTACCCAACCTGGAAACAAAAGACCAATAAAACCAAGGACAAAAAGGATAAACCTTCCTTTGATGCCCATGCTTTTATTGAATGCTTTGCAAGTTTCAGAAATAGAAATCATGGTTGTGTTACGTAGTGGACAACATCATATACAACAACGGTCATATACTTTCCGTATAAACCGCTACAGAATCATGACGCTTACATACCGTGGTGTCAAGTACGAGCAGGAAAATCAGGCACAGAAGGACAAAGCCTGGTGGAACTTAGCCCACCGTCCATGGCTTTGCTTGACGTACCGTAACATCTGCTACTTTCCATACGTCACTGGAGGCCAGATCAAATGAACAAAGCATTGATTGTCTACCTGGCAGATAGGAAAAAGAAAGTGGCACGCAAGGATGTGGAGTCCAAGCATGCCATCAAGCAGCTAGAAAAACAAACAACCGCGACCTTCTGATCGCCATTTGTTTACATCATCTTGCAGTTCCTCATCCTTCTGAGAAGGCAGCTTCTCCGATGATGGGGAACTGTTCACAGAAGAGTTGTTTGATTTCTCTGGCAATTTGTTGGTGTTCAAGTTGGGTTCCATTGGAGCAACGAAGATCAAGATAGTGAATCCACGACCTAATTGTGCCGTTCATAAAGAGACGTGTCTGTGTCGATAATGGCAGAATGGCACGAGCACATTCCTTTGCAATACCATTGCTTACCATCTCGCGATAAAGATGTTCTGCATCTTCATACAGCTCACTGATACGTCGATAGTAATTAGCAACAGCATCAGCAGATAGATCATCAATACTGTTCTGCCGATTCTTTTGATCTTGCCTACGTAGATGCGGAATAACAGCCGAGCCAAGCTCACTTGTGTCCGCATAGCGCTGACTAAATTCCTGGAACGAGAAAGAACGATGACGAAGGATCTGTGGTGAGATTGCACGTGTCGTTTCAATCTCAACGCACATGTTAGCCATCTCAAACGGCGAAACATGCTTGTGCTTTAGCAGATACCTAAGCAACCGTGGAGCTGTATCCATGTTGTCTTGATTTTTTGGCGCGGATACCCGTGCCATCTTCACAATCATTTCCTCTGCATTGGGCGTTGCCCATACCAGTTGTACGTTCATGAGCACTTAAGAAAGTAATGCCAACGAGATGTGGGATCAGTGTAACGGATTACTAAACAACCTTCGTACTGATCAAGGACTTCAAACTTAGAGTTGTTCTTAGGTTCATCAGGTGACAGAAAGATTGCAGCAATTAAACCAGTAGCTGCAAACGCAAGGATTGTTGCGCAGCAACCACGAAGGAATTGAATTTGATTTTCAGTCATATCATTCACCAGGGACAAGGACTTCTTTGGTCAGACGCTCCAACTCTGACACAGGACAGATGCGTGCAGTGGCATGTTCAGTTGGGCTAGGCAAATGATCCCAACGAACAAGCAAGAACTTTTGGCTGGCACCACGTGAGTTATTTTTGTAGTTGATGCCAACAACTTCACCATAGCGCTGGCTCCTGTACTGAGAAATACGTTCTCTTGTTTGTTGGTTGTTTGTGTAGATCCCATGGGGTTTGGGACGTTCAGCAACACGGTCACCAATCTTGTAATCAAACTGTCGCTTGGTTGTCATTTGATGTTTGTGTAAGTTTTGTAGTTGACAATACGTGAGATTGTACTGCGAGCAGTGTCATAGCGTATTGCTATTTGACCATTGCTCAATCCTTTCTGATGTAGATGACGAATCATCAATACATCATTGTCAGTCAAGAAGGAGTTTCCATTCCTGGTACCAATAGGTACATAGGGTTTCAATGGAATTGGTTTAGCAACTTCATACCGTTCAACAGTACGGTACTTGCAACCACAATCAAGACAACGACAATAACGCTTGGTTACATCAGATCCTAGATGTTCAGTACAAGTAACGCGTGTGTTACTGCTGTTGCATTGTCTGCAGTTCATCTTCGGTAAGGTTCAATGAATGAAGTAGTTCAAGACAATTGACTTCGCCCATGATCTTAAATGCATCTGCAATTAGTTCATGCGACAGCTCAGGAAGTTCGTAGTAATCGTACAGAATTTCTTCTGCACGATCAAAGTCATCATAGGAACCGGTTAGATGCTGGATCACAGAGCCAGGCATGTTATCAACTAAGGCTGTAACAATCGCTTGTCTCACTTGAGTCCAAGCATGCCCTGGTATCAATGCAATGGTCTTGTCGACAAGGTCGAGATCAATGAAATCGTGTGTCATAGAGAAAGACCCCCGCTTGCGCAGGGGCCGAACATTCCGCTAGTACCTTAGGCAGGACTTGCGTCGGTGTCAATGAACTTGTCATAGAGCCCAGCATCCTTAAGGCGCTCAAGCATCCCACACATCATGGTGGCATGGGCTTGGGTAGTCTCCATGAAGTGACGTGCCCGCTCTGCTGAGATCACATGGACAGTGCCATTGGGTTCGACGTACTTCCATGAGCCATCAGGCTGTGGCTCTCCCTGGAGCGCAAGCTTCTCAGAGTTACGGACGTACCGCATCTCAAGGTTGTGGTAGTCACGCAAGCCCTGGTCGTCAGTCCAGGTAGCACCAATGTTGTAACGCTTGTCCTCATCTGCATAAGCATGGAACTCAGGGATGATGGACTTGAAAGCAGCAAAGAATTGCATGGTGTTGTCTTGAGATAGTACAAGTTGGGACTTACACCTTACGGACGCCCAAGTTTAATTAGTTATTTTGCTCTTCAAGTTTTGCTATAATCCCAAGCAATCTGTTATCTATATCATATAAATTACGGTTAAGCTCTTGCAATTCGGTTGTAATACAACCAAGTGAAACTGCAACATCAGTTAGTGTTTCAAGTTGGCCTGCAATCATTTTAGCGCTAGCACGAATGCAATCACGCAGAGGAATGCCCGGGTCTTGGTCCATTTTAGTTAAGTAAAGAGTTTAACAAGTTGGTAGCCGACCCCGGATTCGAACCGGGACTGTAGCGATTTTAAGTCGCTTGTCTCTGCCGTTGGACTAGTCGGCCTCACTTGGACTTACACTCACATCGATTGATGCATGCTGCCAAGTGTGATCATGAGGCAACGGCTCAGTGCCGTAACTCCAAGTGTCGTAGTCATCCTCATTACGAGGATCGTCTTCAATCAAAATGTATTGTGGTGAGTTGTCAGTGATGTATTCACCAATGTTAGCCATGGCCATGGCAAGAAGCTGGTCATCGGTGTAGTCCATAGGTAAAGAGGCATCCCATTTACGAGGATAGGATGCCCCTGCTGTGGCTTCAGCTCTTAGAGCTTAGCTCATCATTGCGGGATTGCAAGGCCAGCTTGAATGCATTGGAGTACTTCTCCTTCTGGTCCTCGTCCAATCGCTGGTTACCAACGCCAGCAATCTGCTTGACATTCATGACACCCATGGATACATCCAGTTGGATGGTAAAGGTTGGCTTACCATCAATCATGCAAAGCACAATGAAGTGTTTGCGTTTCTTGATGTCCTCTGCATACTGGGACGCAGAACCAACACAGTTACGGACAGCTTGGCCCCATTGGACTAGCTGATGGGTGTCAATAGGCTGAAGGAATGTCCAGTCACTGTCACCCATGCTGACCTTGATAGGCGCAGGGAATAAATCCTGGTGCAGTACTTCCTTCTTGTTAGATATCTTCCATGCTTCTGCTTGCACATAGTCATGGAAGTCAGGCATGCGCCAACGCTTAGGTGCTTCAATGGTCTTGTCGTTTTCAAAGATACGCATCATCATTGAAAACGTATCATTCATTTCGTACCATGCATGAATAACAAAGTCGTGATCAGATAGCGAAGAAACACAACGGCGATTCTCTTCATTTGATTTCTCAACATGCTTGCGCATCATGTTAAGGAATGATGTGACAGACATATGCTCACGTAACCAAGTAGTTAGTGCATCATTGATACGCAAGTGATTGAGATTAACAACACGCAGTTCTTCAAAGTATGTACGGTAGTGATCCAGTGGGCAATCAGGCCACACACGATTGATAAAGTAAATGGAGTTTGTGGTTTGCTCAAACTCTTTGTAGCCATACTTGATTGCCTTACGTAGATAGTTGTCAGGGTTATTGTATTCACTTACAGATTTGTCAAGTATAAGTTGAAGTTGCTTCTTGATAGAAGGTGTAGTAATGATGTGTTCAATACCATTGATAGTCATATAAGCTGTAGATGTGTAGTTATTCTTGGCTGTCCATGAACTAGCAAGGTTAACAATACCATCAACCGTTAGCTTGAATGCGGAACGATCTTCGATGCAGTTTGTTAATGCTGATGGAAATTCAAGTGCATCAAGAATGTTGTTACATTTGATGCGATCAAACATAGAACGACAATCGCCCCATGTTGGAATCGTTTCCATCAATGTTTTCTCAAAGGCATTGATTGCGTCATTCATATCACGTGACTTCTGGTAGTAACTAGCTACACCCATAGCACGCCAGTTGCGTGCATCATTACCAGCAATAACATCTTGCTTGGTTACAGTACGTGAGTATGTAAAGGTCTGTGACCCACGACCAATGGTGTGTTCGGTGCAACAATCTTTACTATTCCAGATATGATTCGGTACAGTCTTAGCTGCAACTGCAGTGTTCTTAAATGCATAGGCATAACCATAGAGATAGTCCTCCCCCTTGGCAGGTAGCCATGCGGCGTACCAACATTGCTCAAAGTGATAGAGGATAGCAGTGGTAATTGTACGTGCTGCTGGTGTGGCAATATCAACCACTCTGGTAAAGCGGTGATAACGCTCTGATACACCTGATGCATTGATGTGATCAATCGCATCTTGTTGTAGTCCAGCACGTACCACATTCTCAGGGATGAGATGTGGGATATTACCCAGTGGATACTTAGCTTTCTTCGTAGGCTTCTTGGGTTCTTGCTCTTTGACCAAAGCCTTGAGCTTTGGATCGTAAGCCAGGAGTTCTTGTTGCAGGTTGGAGGGGAGTTGGAAGTACATGACGAGTTTGAAATTGAGTTGAGTATAGGCAGTTTAACGTCATGCCCAGGACGGTTAATTAATCAGCGTTAACAAACACTGGTTTAAACCAACGCACTTGACGTTCTTTACGTTTGGTTCCAGTGCATACGGTATGCCAATGACCTTTTCTCCAGTGAGAACGAACTTTCATTCGTTCATCTGGGGCTTCATTGCCTATATGTTTCTTGTCTGTCTGTTTGAAATCTTTCCCTAGCCAGCGGAAAGGCATATAGCGAATGGTATCATTGCTTTTAAATCCTTTGCTAAAAGATAGTTCGCTTTCTATTGGCTCGGTGATGTACTTCTTCTCATATGTATAAGCAAGAATTGCATTCTTTACAATGCGTTCAACGTTTGTCATTGAGTCCATGATAGCTTGGTCAATATCTTTTGGAGCTTTCTTTTCAAGAATGTCTGGTTCGTTCAAGTTTGTCATTAGGTTAATTTCATCTAAAGCTTTTAAACTTATATCCCAGCTACAGCCCATCTCTATATAACGTTGATCACTTAAACCAACAATATCTAATACAGGGGAATTTTTCCTAGGTAAAACTAACAATGAATACACATTCACTACCGATGAAATACTTTTCAAACATTGAGAAGGAATTTGAAATATAAAACCAGGCAATGGATATTCTGGAGTAGGCATCTCTGCAACTTCAGTCTTTAGAAAAGATTCAACAATAGATTCGGATAAACAAATAGGAGGTAAATCTTCAAGCAATATCCGAGTTGCAAGAAAACCACAACGATCAAAAGACGTTTCCATGTTGTCGTTGTCCCTGATCCTGTCTTTATATGCATCACCTTCTTTGATTAGGTTCATAACCGTAGAGGCAACGCCTTTCTTTAAATGTTCAAGCATCTTCTTCCATTGATAATAGTTTTGAGGAAGTTTGTATTTATCTAGAGAAAACACAAGGCGTGTATAAGCACCATTAGAAATAAACTCAAGAGCAGGAGGTGCAGTAGTTGGCATGACAATTAGTGTGAGTTAGATAGGCAGTTTAACGTCATGCCCAGGACGATGTGTTAAAGAATTGGGATTCCTTTAACGTATGCTTCTTAACATGTCAAGAAGTTCTTCATCGGTCTCATCACCAGGCCATGTGCCAATGCACTGGTCAAGTGTGTATGTACCTGTCGGTGTCATGACTGGCATGCGTTTAGCAAAGCCAGTTGCCAAGTACACTCGACCCTTGGGACCACGCAGTACAAAGTACCAACGTTTGAATTCAAGTGAAAAGCCAATCATTTGTCGTCAGTTATGTAGAGCAAAGGTAACAAATCAATCAGTAGTCGTCAGTTACGTCGAGTAATTGCCACTGAGGATCGAGTTGATCAAGATAACTGCAGAAGCCATCTTCGTCAAGAGGAATCGGTTCCTCTGGATCCAACTCAATAGTTGTTGTGCACAATGCAGGAGCCCACTCTTCAGGGTCGAAGCGAGTCGCCCGATAGAGCAAGCGCATGTCGTCAACAACTGCTGTAACTGTGACATGAGTCTGTGTGAAGTAAGTATCTTCAATGGCTAAGACTGTCATCAGTCAGGCTCCACGAATGAGACGGTGGTTGAGATGTAGCACTTGTAACGAGTCCACATCTTTGCAGTTGTGTACTCATCAACAAAACGATCGCGATCAAAATTATGATTGTGAGCACGCTCCATTGCGCAGCGTGCAACGTTGATGCGATCAAACAAGCTGAGGTTTGAGTTTGTGGTACGCATGGTTGAATTGAATTGAATAGGTGGACTGAAGCTGGGACTTACACTGTCTCCTTCTGTGCTGTTTGCACAACGAGTACAGATGCCCAGATCTTTAGATTAACTTAATGTTTGGAATGCTCAAGCCTGTGCCAGGGATACTGACTGATCCTTTGACGCCATTGGGACTGGCGTTGACAGTCAGTTGGAATGGCCCAAGCTTGATCTGTTTACTCACTGACTTGATGCCATGTTCAGTGATGTTCACACCATGAATGGTGCGATCAAAACTTAATGGAGATTTCCTGGTCATCTTTGAGTTTGCGGATGAGTTGTTGTAGATCTTCTTCAGTGCCACTAATGGACACTGTCATTGAAACTTGCCTTGACTTAGGTCTCCGTCTGTCACGTAGATCACGGACAGATGAGCGTCGTTGAAACTTGGTGCCACATACTGAATTAGATTCGAATAGCTTGCAGCATTCTTCTAGTTCAGTATCTGCACCCCATTGTGCAGCTTCAATGAGAAGCTTGCGAATACTCTTGGCTTGCAAGTAATGTTGTTCAGCCCAGTCTTCAAGCAAATAAGTTGGTGGGACAACTGGATGTTCTTTGGTCACTTGAGATCCTCCGGCATGAGTGCCATGGCGTCGTCGTCATCCATATTTGTCATTACAAACTTTTGTCCATCGGGGGATATAAAGCCCCCGATGAAACCAATGCCATGTTTCTCAGCTGATTCTTTCATCTTGGCTACAAGCTGCATAGCTTGGAGACGTTGGATGTCAATTGAATCAGGAATACGAGGAAGGTTGGAGTCAGTCATTGAAGTGGAATTGATTTGTGGTCTAGAAGACTTGGTTAGTCTACCAGGGTTGTCAAGGATTGATTGGTGTATTAAGAGATGTAATGCATAGAAAGTACTTATGTATATAGAAGGGCCCCCCCCTGGTTCTCCTTGGGGGAGTGTGAGGGGGGAATACATGTGTACTAGTCGCCCAGTTGGCTGTTACCGATGCATCTCCTGGTGTTCTTTCCATGCAGCTGCATGCATTTCTGCTGCAGTGATGGGTGGTTCACCAGGTTCGTTAGGTGTTGGATCGTAGTCGATCTCATCTTCCAGCATGCCGATTACCTCATCGATAACGTCACGGGTATGTGGATCGAGATGCTCGTCCATCTGATGACGCTTATCTTCGCGAGCACAGATGGCTTTGAGTGCATCGACTACTAACTGCAGTTGATGGTACTCCCGTTTGGTCCAGTCAATTGTTGGATACTTCTTAGCTTGTTCCATGGTTGATTTAGTGTTGAGGTTGATGTGAACCCTGGGACTTACATCACCTTGTCAGGTGAAAGCCCAGGTGTGGACTAATGTATTGGCATGTATTGGCACTTTGTACGTGCCACCCAATACTACGGAAGTGTTATGGAGTCATAGCCTGGTCTTAGGTTCGAGTATGATCCAGCCTGTGTAGTTAACACTGCTTCTGTCTACACGTATCAAACCGTACATCTCAAGCTTGACCAAGGCATTGAGATATTGTTCAAGCCTTGAGTTTTGACCGGGACATCTTGGTACGTAACACGGTGTGTTCTTGTACTTCTTCCTGTGGTTCAGGAAGTACATGTAGATGTTCCTTTGGTTGATGGTCAGACCAAGCGGTGGTGTCACTGTTGTTGTCATTGTTCTGTTCAGCAGTAGTATGGTTTGGATTCAGGGTAGAGCTTAGCGTAGTCGTTGGAATAGTTGATGTCGTACTTGCCGTGCGTCGACGTGAGCCCGAGGTCGGGCTGGTCCCAGACTTCGTACTCTTCTGAGTAGATGAGATACTCCTTGATCGCTTGCTTCTTGGAGAAGACACAGTGCGT
>Ga0315900_10006794_pt1 | contig 15201 bp, 13 predicted proteins | sample LakEriMetagenome_FD_203521 | JGI IMG/M metagenome (GOLD analysis project Ga0315900, IMG submission 203521) | Freshwater fungal communities from buoy surface, Lake Erie, Ohio, United States - Buoy 12 MA114 | ecosystem: Environmental > Aquatic > Freshwater > Lake > Lake biofilm | place: USA: Lake...
GGTGTCGGAGTGAGGCGCCAGCTGGCGTAACAGAGCTGTCGCCTCATGAGTTATACACACATCGGTCTTGGAATGAAAGGCACTTGACAGAAATCTGCAACATCAATCATCGATCGTGCTCGAGGATGGTTGGATGCGTCGCAGGAAGAAAGGTTCGTCGATGGCGGTGAGACTCGTGCTTGTGGGCGCCGAAGGGCGCATGGGTTCGCGCATCGCGAGCCTTGCGGAGACGGCCGGTGACGTCGAGGTGGTTGCGCGCATTGGCCGGGGAATGAAGGCAAATCCGCTCGCCCGCGGTGCATGCGATGTGATCGTCGACTTCTCGAGCGAGGAGGGCGCGCGACACGCCGTCGAGCTCGCCAAGGAGACCGGAGCGGCGCTCCTCGTGGGCACCACCGGGCTTGGTCCGGCGGTGCTCGAAAATCTTCGCGCACTTTCGGCCTCGAGAGCCGTGCTCGTGGCGCCCAACACCTCGCTCGGGGTGGCGGTCGCCAGGCGGCTTGCCCGTCTTGCGGCCGAGTTGCTCGGTCCATCGGGCTGGAAAGTCGACATCGTCGAGAGCCACCATGATCGGAAGAAGGACGCCCCCTCCGGCACCGCGCTCGCCCTTGCGGAGTCGCTGCGCGCGGGCGGCATGGAGGTCGCCGCCGATCGGATCCATGCGATCCGGGCCGGCGAGACGGTCGGCGAGCATGAGATCCGCCTTGCCGGCGGCGCCGAGCGCATCCACATCATGCATCAGGCCGTGAACCGGGATCTCTTCGCGGCCGGGGCGCTTCGCGCGGCCCGCTGGCTTGCCGGCCGCCAACCCGGATGGTTCTCGATGGACGACGTGCTGTCCGATTCGCAGCCAACGCGCGGCTGACGGCATTCGCACGGCGCAGCCGCCCTCCATGAGCCGGTCGCGCAACGAACACCGCCGGAACGTTGGTTCCGGCGGTGGCGTGGGTTCTTTCCCGGCTGGCTTCGGCGACCGGTCGGGATGAACCTGAAGGAAGCAGTCAGGCGTTGAGGCGCTGACTCGGGCTCGGATGCGCCTTGCGGCGCCGTTTCCGACCCAGTTGGTCTCTTTCGGCCTGCTTACGCGGCCCGGCGATACTCCTCGATCGGGTTCGCCTCGGAGTGGGTGGTGTTCGAGGGGGCATCGGCGCGCTCGCGCCAATCCTCGACGCGACCGCCGAGGTTGAGCTCGCTGGCCGCCGTCTTGCGGTAGCCGAGCTTGCGCACGACCTCGAGCACGTCCGACCAGGTCGGGAAACTCTTCCCGTTCGAGCGCTTGAAGGCCTCGATGGCCATGAGGAACATGAACTGCTCCTTGCTCATCTCGCCCTCTTCGGCGCTGCGGACGAACTCGCTCAGCCGACGGCCGGGGCCGCGGCGGCGCTCAAGGTTGGTCTGCTCGGCGTCGTTGAGGATGCGGCGGTCCTGGCCGCTGCGGCGGTCTGCGGCCACCTGACGGCGGTCTGCCGCGCGGCGCTCGACGTCGACCTTCTCGCACTTGCTCATATCGCGACGGTCGGCGCCGTTGCGGCGGTCGAGCACGCCCTGCTTGCGGCGGTCGCTCCCGCGACGATCGGTCGCTTCCGGAGCGCATCCCTCGCCCGTCGTTGGCGTGCAGTTCCCCGTCACGTCACCCGTGCTGCCCGGCTGACACGGTTCCTGATGCTCGTGAGTGTTCGACATGACCTGCTCCTTCTCCGTCGATCGGCGGCTGCGTCCCTTTCGCAAGGGACCATCAGCTCATTTCCTTCATCGACCCCTGTCGAACCGCACTTCAGCACGTCGTGCCCGTGCCGCATGTTCCATGCGACGAAGCACCTCGCGTGCACCGTTCGCAGCGGCTTGTCGCCCTCGCGCCGGCTGGTGCGGAGGCGCCCGGAGGCCGTGCGGGGCGAAGTTCTCCGGAAGCGCCCGCATGACCCTCCGAGACGGAACTCTTGGAGCATCCGGGCAGGAAACCTCGACGGAACGAGGGTTCCGGCCGCCGGATCGCCGGGGCCCGCAGCGAGACGGCGAATGGAGCCAGACACCGGCGCGCCGCGCGCCGACGGAGTGCCGGGCGAAGGGAAGCCGAGCGCATCGGGCAGAGAGAACCTAGTATCCGCGTTCGGCTTCCAACCGCCGGATCGCGCCGCGCGCTGTTCCGGAGGCGGGGTCCGTGTCAGAGACGAGCCCGCCGCGCGCGGTTCGCACACGCTTCGAAGAACCCACCCGTGAGTGAGTCCCGCTCTTCCAACCCCTTCCGCTTCGGCGCGTTCCTGATCGGATGGGTCTTTCCTGGGCTTGGTCACATCGTCTCGGGGAACGCGAAGCGCGGGCTCTACGCGATGATCGGCGTCCTGACGCTTTTCTTCTCGGGAGTGCTCGTGGGCGGCGTCGACTGCGTCGACCGTCGCGAGGATGCGCTCTGGTTCCTCGGACAAGCTGGCGCGGGGCCGATCGCCTTCGGCGCGTCGTATGCGAACGATGCCTTCCTGAAGTCTGGCTCGGCGGCGCCGATGATCGAGATGCCGTCGTACCCGGGCGCCCCGAAGATCACCGTCAGCGCCTTCAAGGGCGTTGGCCACTCGAACGACTTCGGCACGCTGCTTGTGTTCCTGGCCGGACTGCTCAACATCTGCGTGATGCTGGACGCCGGAACACGCGAACCGGGAAGCGATCGCCCGACGTCGGGACGGCGCGCCGGCGACGCGAGCCCCCGCAAGGGTGCGCCCGCGGCGACCACCGCACCTTCGTCCACCACCCCTTCGTCCACCACCCCTTCGTCCACGACGGGGGGCGCGTGATGCACACCGCCACCATGGATGTTGGCACGACGATGCTCGCCTGGACGCCGTTCCTCCAGCCGGCGCCCGCCGTCGACCGCTGGTGGTGGCTGCTCATCATTCCGCTCGCGATCGGCGTCTCGTTTGCCTACAAGGCCACGCGAACGGCCGACATCGCCCGTCTGCCCCGCGAGGCGCTGCGCATGTCGGCGCTGATCGTCGCCGCGATGGTCGGGCTGGCGCTCTTCACGCACGCGATCGTGATCTGGCTGCTGCCCTACCTCGTCGCGGAATGATGTACCGGCGCGGCCACGCGGCGCGCGATCCAGCTTCATCAGACGGAATCAAGCCGCCGAACGACCGCTCTCCCGCGCCACGCGAGGAAGAGGTAGGCGAGGCCCGCGTAGAGCATGAGGTTCGGAAGCGCGCCGCCCCAAAGCACGGCTGTCTCCGTCGGTCCGCCGCCCCTGTTGCCGCGGAAGACGTCTTCGGTGGCGTAGCTGATGCTCGTGTCCTGGTCGTCGGCCTCGGCCACCATCGGGAACGCCTGCGCCTTCCCGACGACGATCCAACGGAAGCGGTAGCTCGGCAGCGGCCAGCCGGCCGCAAGCGTCGCCACGCGATAGAGCTCGTCGGCCGGATAGGGCCCGGAAGGCGGTTCCGCCCACGGAGGAAGTTCCCCGACGTGCACCGGATTGATGAGCCGCTCCGGCATCAACTGGAGATTCACCCAGTGGACGCCGAAGACCTCGTCGCGCGCGACGAACCACCCCGTGACGCCGCGGAAGACGTTGCCGACGGCGCAGCCCTTGCCGCGCTCGACAAGAAGCAGCGGGACGAGCGTCATGGCGGCGGTTGCCACCGCCCCCGTGGCCACGGCGAGGGCAACCCGCAGCACGGCGGTCTGCACGGCGCGATTCGTCACGGCGCGATTCGTCATGGCGCGCATTCTGCAATACTTCAGGCGTGACTGCATTCCCCGACACGCTGCATCGACTCGTCCTGCGCGGCATCGCCGAGATGGGCTTCACCGCTCCGACGCCGATCCAAGCGACATTCGTGCCGGAGGCCGCGAAGGGCGAGCGCGATCTCGTCGGGCTTGCGCCCACCGGCACGGGCAAGACGCTTGCCTACGGCATGCCGCTGGCCGACCACCTGCTCCGGCACAAGCCGGTCGAGACGGGCGGCCGCAGGCGCGACCCCCGCGCGCGCCTTCGCGGGCTCGTGCTCGTGCCCACGCGCGAACTCGCGCAGCAGGTCGCCGAGGAACTGCGGCTCCTGACGCGCGGATCGCTCCTCCGCGTGCTGGCCGCATACGGCAAGGTCTCGATCCTGCCGCAGCGCGAGGCGCTTGCGAAGGGCGTCGACATCGTGGTGGCGACGCCGGGCCGCGCGCGGGAACTGATCGAGGCCGACGCGATGACGCTCGCGCACCTCGAGCGCGTGGTGTGCGACGAGGCGGACCGCATGCTCGACATGGGCTTCCTCCCGCAGGTCGAGTGGGTGCTGTCGCGCGCGCCCGAGGGCCGCATCAAGTGGCTGCTGTCGGCGACCTTGCCGAAGCCGGTCGAGGATCTCGTCCACAAGCTGCTCTCGAAGCCGGGGAAGATCGAGACCGGCGAGCGCAACCGCGCCGCGGTGCACCTGGCGCACCGCAGGCTGCTCGTCGACGAGACGCTGAAGACCCCGGCGCTCCTGTCGCTCCTCAGCCACGAGTCGCTGCGCCGCGGCATCGTCGTCTATTGCGCCAGCAGGCGCCGCACCGGCTGGGTCGCGGGCGCGCTGCGCAAGCACGAGGTGTCGGCAGCCGTCGTCCATGGCGACCGATCGCAACTGCAGCGCGAGAAGGCCCTCGAGAGCTTCGCCCACGGCCGCTGCCGCGTGCTGGTGGCGACCGACGTGGCGGCGCGCGGGCTGCACGTCCCCGGCATCAAGCTCGTCGTCAACTACGACGTCCCGGTGTCGCCCGAGGAGTGGATCCACCGCGTCGGCCGCGCCGGACACGGCGGCGGCGAGGGCTCGAGCATCACGTTCGTCTCGCCGGAGGAGCGCGCGCGCTGGGAAGCCGTCGTCTCGCTCGCCCGGCCCGAGTGGGAGGCGATGGAGATGCCCGACGACGTCGCCACGTTCATGCGCGACCGCGATCGCTCGAAGCATGAGCGCGCGAAGGAGGAAGAGGCGCGCGTGATCGCCGAGTTCGAGTCGAAGGCGCGCGCCGAGAAGGAGAAGGCGAAGCGGCTGAAGGAGGCCGCCCGCAAGCGCAAGATGCAGGCTGCCCGCCATGAATCCAAGCAGATGCGCGGCACGCTCCGCAGCACGCCGGTGTCGAAGGACCAGAAGCCCGGCAGCGGCGTCAAGCGCCGCGGATAGGTTCAGCGAGGATGAGGCTCTGTCTGACGGAGACGCTGGGCTTCAATCCGCCCGGCATTCCGGCTGACCATGATCCAACCGCGATCCAACCACGATCCAACCACGATCCAAGTTTGTCGGGTTCAACTCGCTGTATCGCATGGTTGGATCATTGGGGATACAGCATCGTTTCCCCTCCTTGCCATACGGGCCCCGGTGCGGATTCCAAGGCGGCTCATCTCTGATCCTTTGATCTTGGCCTTCAGCGATCCGTCAGACAGAGCCCAGACCGCTACCGGATGAACCGGAGCTGCCCGAAGTCGGGCAGCAGCGCCGGCGTGTCCTTCGTCGGCGGCACTGGGGCGGGGAAGTACACGCACCACGCCTTTCCGAGAAGGAGCGGCCTCGGCACGATGAACGGCGCGTCGGCGCCGAAGGATGCCGTCACCAGAGGGCTCGGTCGGCCCCAGAGGCGGCCGTCGCGGCTGTACGCGCTGTTGTCGCCGCACATCAGGAAATGATCGGCCGCGAGTTGCGCCGGTCGCTCGAAGTCGAGTCCGAACGAGAGGCCGGTGAGCGCCGGCCCGTTCTGCGGCGGCTGCGCCAGCGGATTCGTGTTGAGGAACTCGGGGCGGTAGTAGAGATCGCGGTCGACGCGCACGCGGTGGAGTTCGAGCGCGGATCCGCGCACCGAGAACGCGAGCTGCGGCGGCGTCGGCTGCTGGAGCACCGGCTGCGCGATGTAGTCCTGCACGGTGCGTCCGAAGTACGACGCGCGGACGCGCGCATCGAGCGACTCGAAGGTGTCGTCGAGCTGGACGATCTCGCTGCCGTTCACGAAGAGCGAGAGCCGCTGGTCGACGTGCCAGCACTCGATCGCGAGCGGCTGGCCCGCGCCCGGCATGGTGAACGGCACCGACTTCTCGCCGATGACCTGCGCCACATCGGCGGGACCCTCGGGCTGCGACTCGATGCGCAGCGTCGCCTTGCCTTCGCCGAGGATGAACCGCATGGTGCGCCGCCGCGTCGTCAGCGCGTACTCGGCCACCATCGACTCCGGCGTGGCGGCATCGATCGCCGCCGAGAAGCGGATGTCGCTCACCGAGTAGCGCCGCGCCGACTGCTGCAGGTCCGAGCGCAGCATGTTGTAGCTGCCCCAGTCCGTGATGGGCAGGCGGTCCCAGCGCCACGAGAGGTTTCCGACGCCGTCGCCGGCGAAGGTCCACACGCGCCGCGCATCGTTCTTGCCGAAGTCGAAGCCGACCTGGTCGAACGGCGGGCCTTGCCATGGCGCGTTCATCCGCTTCGCGAGCGCCATCGGATCGACGGGCTCGAAGTCGGAGTCGTAGACCTCCTGCCACACCGCACGCTGCACATATTCGGGCTTGCGTGCGATGGCGAACTGCGAACGGTCCGCGCCCAGCGGCGCCGTGAAGACGTCACCATCGAGGAAGAGCAGCTGCTCGTTCGGCAAGCCGACCAGCCGCTTGATGAAGTTCGCGGCGTCGCCGGTCGGATCGGTCGGGTTCTTGAAGACGATCACGTCCCAGCGCTTCGGCTCCTGGAACGCGTACAGGTACTTCAGCACCAGCACGCGATCGCCGGTGCGCGACGACTCGCGGATCGCGTTGCCCGACATGGACACGACCGGCATCTCGGTCGAGATCATCGGGTCGAAGAGCCGCCACTCGCGGTTCTGGAGCGTCGGCTCGAACGCGGGCTGCGCGTCGAACGGGTAGCTGTATCCGGTGATCGGGCTGGTGAAGCGCGCGTGCTGGCCCATCAGGGTGGGCGCCATCGAGCCGGTCGGGATCACGAATCCTTCGGTCACGAAGCTGCGCGCCGACATCGCGAGCGCGAAGGCGATGATGAGCGACTGCAGCGTCTCGGGAATGCTGGTTTCCGGCTTCTGCTCGGACTGCTCGTTGCTCATCGGATCCCTTCTTTCGGTCCGCGCACCCCTGCGGCTTTCGCATCATCGGCGCTTCTGCTCAACCTCAACCTCAACCTCAACCTTGTGTCGGGGCGGGCGGGCCGCCTGCGGCGCCACCGCCACCGCCGCCACCACCACCGCGCCGACGCCGCCGGCGGCGACGCTTGCGACGTTCGCCGTCGCCACCCTGCGCCGAGCCATCACCCTGCGCCGAGCCATCACCATCGCGTGGCTCGCCGCCGCCATCGACGGCGCCATCGGCGTCGCCTTCGAAATCACCGTCGGCCTCGCCGTCGCCGTCTTCAGCACCTGCATCGTGCGCGGCGGAGTGCGGCGCGCCCGCGGCGATCGGCGCATTCGGATCGTTCGGCTGGCCGGGCTGACCGCCCTTCTTCTTGCGACGGCGGCGCTTCTTCTTCGGTGCGCCATCGCCGCCACCTCCGGCCGCACCGGCGGCTGGGTCGGACGCTGCGGCGTCGGCGGCGTTGCTCGAGCGGCCTGGCGCCGCCGGCGCGCCCGGCGCCTTCGCGGCGGGCTTCGATCCCTCCGACTTCTCCCGATAGCGATCCTGCTTCGCAAGCTTGTCGCCGCGCGCGCCGGCCAGCTTCGCCTGCACGCTGCGCGCGCTCATGCCCCGCAACGGATCGGACGCCGCCACCTCGCCGGGCTTCGGGCACTCGTTCGGATCCATGAGGTCCTCGACAGGCACCGCGATCTCGCGGCCGAAGCCGCCGTCCGGCGCGTCGAGCTGGACGAGCACCAGCTGCACGAGGATCTTCGAGTCGACGACGATGCCGGGGCCTTCCGGCGTCCCGACGCGCGTCTTGTTCTTGGGAAGGCGCTTGCGCAGCTCGTCGTACGTCGCGTCCTCGTAGCGCAGGCAGCACATGAGGCGGCCACAGCGGCCCGAGATCTTCAGCGGATCGAGCGTCGCCTTCTGGATCTTCGCCGACTTCATGGAGATCGGCTTCAGCACCTTGAGGAAGTTCTTGCAGCAGCAGTGCTGGCCGCAGCGCTCGTAGTCGGCGACCAGCCGCGCCTCGTCGCGCGCGCCCACCTGGCGCATCTCGATGCGGCAGCCGTACTCGCGCGCGAGCGCCTGCGCCACGTCGCGGAAGTCGATGCGCTCGTCCGACAGGTAGTAGACGAGGAGCAGCGACTCGTCGAGCGTGAGCTCGAGGTCGACGATCTTCGCGGGAAACCGCAGCGAAGCCGCGATCTCGCGCACGCGGCCCAGCGCGCCGCGCGCCTTGTCGGCGCACGCGGTCGCGCGGTTGAGGTCCTCGACCGACGCCACGCGCAGCACTTCGCCGTTGGTCTGGAACGGATAGTCGCGGCCGCCGGAGTTGTCGATGTACTCGAGCATCTCCGACCGCGACACGCTCTTGCCGCAGCCCGAGTTCGAGCAGGTCGTCGTCAGCATCTCGGCGATCTCGACGGCGCGGAAGGTGCGCACCACGAGCTTCGAGCCGCAGCCCGGCTTCGCGTCGCCGCGGTACGGATACTCGCCGATCAGCTTCATGCGCCCGAACTTCACCACGATCGACGTCGGCGGCTTGAGCCGCGCGTAGATCTCCTCGTCCGTCAGTCCGTCGCGGAACTTCGGATCCGCGTCGCGTTCGAAGATGGGAAGTGGCACGATCGACATCGGCGCAGAGTGTAGCGGCGATCAGTCGCCGTACGAGTCCCCTGCCTCGACGCCTTCGCCCTCGGCGCCCTCGCGGCCCGCCCGCTTGCGCGAGGCGAGTTCCTCGGGGCTCAGGCGCTTGCGCGCCGAGAAGACGAGCTTGATCGGCACTTCCGAGAACGGCAGCTGGTCGTGCAGCTGGTTCATCAGGTAGCGCTCGTACGCGCCTTCGAAGAGCTCGGGCTTGTTCACCACGATGGCGATCGTCGGCGGGTTCGTCGCGATCTGCGAGACGTAGTAGATCTTCGCCTTGGAGCCGAGCTTCGAGCTCGGTCCGCGCTCGCCGAGGATGCCCTTGATGACCGCGTTGAGACGGCCCGTGGTCTCGCGGTGATGCGCCTGCGCGAAGAGGTTGCCGCACACCTTCACGAGCGGCGCGATGCCCTCGCCCTTCGCGGCCGAGAGGAAGACGAGCGGCGCGAACTCGAGCGCGAAGAGCTCCTGCGTGAGGTAGTCGATGTAGTCGCTCGTCTTGAGCTTCGTCTCGACGAGGTCCCACTTGTTCACGGCGATGACCGTGGGCTTGTGCTGGTTGATGAGCTCGAGCGCGAGTCGCTTCTCGACCTGCGTGACCGGCTCGCGCGCGTCGAGAAGGAGCACGCACACGTCGGCGCGCTCGATCGCGGCCTTCGCGCGCTGATGCGAGTAGTACTCGATGTCGTCGACCCAGCTCTTCCGCTTGCGCACGCCCGCGGTGTCGATCGCGACGAACGCATGGCCGTCCATCTCGAAGCGCACGTCGATCGAGTCGCGCGTGGTGCCGGCGATCTCGCTGACGATCACGCGCGGCTCGCCCGCGAGCGCGTTGATGAGCGTCGACTTGCCCGCGTTGCGGCGGCCGACGATCGCGATCTTCATCTCGGGCGGCGCGACCGGCTCGACCCACTCGGGCAGGCGGTTCCAGATCGCCTCGAGGAACGCGCGCTTGCCGAACGCGCTCGACGCGCTCGTCATGGCGGGCTCGCCGAAGCCAAGGCGCGACGCGTCCTGCGCGGCGGCGATCCAGCTGTCGTCGTCGACCTTGTTCGCGACCAGGAGCACGCGGTCGGCGCGGCCTGCCTCGCGGATCAACCGGGCGATGCGCTCGTCGAGCCCGGTGACGCCGGTCTGCGCGTCGACGACGAACAGGATGAGCGAGGCGCGCTCGACGCCGGCCCTGATCTGCGCCTCGATCTCGGGCGTCAGGCGCGCGAGGTCCTCGCCCGCGTCGTCGAAGCGGCCGCCTTCGGCCATGTAGACGCCGTAGCCGCCGGTATCGACGAGTTCCGCGAGCTTCGGCGCCGCGTCGCGCGAGCGGTCGTAGGGAAGATCGGTCGGAGGAAGGATCTCGACCAACTGCGACACGCGGTCGCGCGTCGTGCCCGGGGTCGGGTCCACGATCGACACGCGGCGACCGACGATCCTGTTGAAGAGGCTCGACTTGCCGACGTTCGGCCGCCCGACGATCGCGATCTGCGGAAGTGACATGAGCCCCGCAGTCTACGCGAGAAGCGATTTCCCCGTCATTTCCGCAGGCTTCTCGAGGCCGATCATGTCGAGGAGCGTGGGCGCGAGGTCGCCGAGCCGGCCATTGGCGCGCAGCGACCGTCCGCGGAATTCCGCGCCTACGACCGAGCAGGGCACGGTGTAGTTGGTGTGCGCGGTATGTGGGCAGTTTCCGCGCACATCCCACATCTCCTCGGCGTTGCCGTGGTCCGCGGTCACGATGGCGCTGCCGCCGCGGGCGATCGCGGCGTCGACGATGGCGCCGACGCACTGGTCGACGACCTCGACGGCCTTGGTCGCGGCCTCGAGGTTCCCGGTGTGGCCGACCATGTCGCCGTTGGCGAAGTTCACGATGATGACCGGCTCGCAGTCGGATGCGGCGAGGCGCGCCAGCACGGCGTCGCGCACGCCGGACGCGCTCATCTCGGGCTTCAGGTCGTAGGTGGCGACGTCCTTCGGGCTCGGCACGATGGCGCGCGTCTCGCCCGCGAACGGCTCCTCGCGGTAGTCGTTGAAGAAGAAGGTGACGTGCGGGAACTTCTCCGTCTCCGCGCAGCGGAACTGACGGATGCCGTGGTCCGCCAGCCACGCGCCGAGGATGTTCTTCATCTTCGGCGGCCGCCGGAAGACGAGCTCGACAGGGAGGCCCTTCTCGTACTCGGCGAGCGTGGCGAAGAAGAGGTCGGCGAGCCGCGCGCCACGGTCGAATCCGCCGATGCTCCGCCCGCCGGGCCCCGCCTTCGCGCCCTCGACCGCGCCCCACGCGGCGTCGTCGAGCACGAACGCCTTCGTGAGCTCGCGGGGGCGGTCGCCGCGGAAGTTGAAGAAGAGGACGGCGTCGCCGGGCTTGATGCGCCCCGCAGCGATGGCCGCGGCGTCGCGCCCGACCGCCGTCGGAAGGATGAACTCGTCGCCCCCGCGCGAGGCGTCGGACGGCGCCTTGTAGTACGCGTCGATCGCGGCAAGGGCCGTGGGTGCCGTGCGGCCGTTGGGCGTGGCCGCGGTTGTCAGCGCGCGGAAGGCAGCCTCGACGCGCTCCCAGCGGTGGTCGCGATCCATCGCGTAGAAACGACCCACGACGGTTGCGATCGAACCGATGCCCGCTGCCGCAAGATGCGCCTCGAGCGTGCGGACATAGCCCGGGGCCGATGTCGGCGCGGTGTCGCGTCCGTCGGTGATCGCATGGATGAAGAGCCGGCCGGCGGCGACGCCGGCGCCCTTCGCGAAGTCGACCAACGCCAGGAGATGCGCGAGATCGCTGTGAACCTGTCCATCCGAGACGAGGCCGAGATAGTGGAGGCTGCCGCCCGTGCGCGCGGTGTGCGCCACCGCCGCGAGGAGCGTCGGATGGCTGGCGAGTTCGCCGCGGCGGATCGCGTTCGTGATCCGCATGAGCTCCTGATCGACGATGCGCCCCGCTCCGATGTTCTGGTGCCCGACCTCGGAATTGCCCATCACCGGCCCGTCGGGGCCGACCGGCAGGCCGACGTCCTCGCCGCTCGTCGCGATCAACGTGCGCGGATAGTCGCGGGCGAGTCGCGCATCGACCGGGGTGTTCGCGCGCTTCACGGCGTTCGTCGCATCGCGCTCAGGGTGGGGCGACTGCCCCCAGCCGTCGCGAACGATCAGGACGCACGGGGTGTTTCGAAGTCTTGGCGCGTCGGACGCGGTCGTCATGCGAGGAGCCTATGCGCTTCTCCGCTTGTGCGCTGCGCGGAGCGTGGCTACTCTTCCCGCATCTCGATGCCCGGCGTCTCCAAAGCAACGTCGACGAAGGTGAAGGCCGCGGTGCCCGCGGCGGGAGTTGCCATGCCGGACACGCGCACCCTGCGCGAGCGCTACGACGATGTGAAGTCCCGCGTCGCGCGCGCCGCCGAGAAGAGCGGACGCCGCGCGAGCGACGTGATGCTCGTCGCGGTCACCAAGTACGCGTCGATCGAGGACATCCGCGAGCTCGTCTCGCTCGGCCACGTCGACCTCGGCGAGAACCGCGTGCAGCAGCTCGTGCAGCGCGCCGCGATCATCGACGAGTTCAACGCGCGTCGCGCCGAGCGCGGCGGAGCGACGACGCCCGTGCGCTGGCACATGATCGGCTCGCTCCAGCGCAACAAGGTGAAGCAGGCGATCCAGGTCGCGCGGCTCATCCACTCGGTGGATTCGCTGCGGCTCGCCGAGGAACTCCAGGAGTGCGCCGAGGCCGCCGCTGCGGGGCCGGGCGGCGCCGCGTTCGGTCCGGTCGACGTGCTCGTCGAGGTGAACGTCTCCGGCGAGGCCTCGAAGCACGGCGTGGCGCCGGCCGCGGCGCGGCATCTGGTCGACATGATCGACACGATGGTGGCGCTGAGGCCCCGCGGCCTCATGTGCATGGCTCCGAACACCGGCAGCCTCGACGATGCGCGCCGCACGTTCACGCGCTGCAAGGAGATCTTCGACGAGATCCGCGCGCTCGGCGTGGGCGGCGAGCGCTTCGACATCCTCTCGATGGGCATGAGCGGCGACTACGAGGTCGCCATCGAGTGCGGCTCGAACCTCGTGCGCGTCGGCAGCGCGATCTTCGGCGAACCGAAGGAGCCGGTCGAGGACGACTCGGACGAACCATCGGCCGGCTAGCCGGCGCATCACGGACTCTCTCCCCCTCGACTGCGCGCACTCACTCCGACGGTGCGCGCGGTCGTTTTTGCGGCTGGGTGTCCTTAGACGAAGTCCAAGGAACGGATGATGTCAGACTTCGACAGCCAAAATCGGTGCCACTGCTTCCGGTACGTTGTCAAGTCATGGGTGACACAGATGTCACCCATGCATTGACGCATACGAAAAGTAGTGGCACCCGGTTTGGCTGTCCTCATCGGATGGTTCAGTGCTCAGGCTTCGCTGCGCTCCGCCTTCGGCTCAACTCAGGCCTTCGACCACGCGGCCTTCAGGCGCGACTGCGCCTCGTCGCCCGCGATGATCCGCGCGCTGATCTCGGCGGCCTCGTCGGCGATCGCGTCGTCGAGCGAGCCGTCGAGTTCGTTCAGCCAGTGCTTCGTGGCCGCGAGCGCCTTCGGTCCGCCCTTCGCAAGCCGCTCCGCGAGCTGCTGCGCGGTCGCGGCGAGCTCGCTCTCCGCGACCAAGTGCGTCGCAAGACCGCGGCGGAATCCTTCCTCGCCGCCCATCGTGCCGCCGGCAAGCAGCATCGCGCGCGCGGCGCCCGCGCCGATCTTCTTCATGAGCCACGGCGCCACCACCGCCGGGCAGATGCCAAGATCGACTTCGGGATAGCCGAGCTTCGCCTCGGGGTGCGTGACGGCGAAGTCGCACACGACCATCAATCCGCAGCCACCGCCGATCGCGGCGCCCTGGACGCGCGCGATCGTGGGGATCGAGAGCCGCCGGATCGCGCGCGAGGTGCGCGACAGCGCGCGCAGCATGTCGCCCATGGCGACAGGGTCGTCCGCGACCGCCTTCAGATCCATGCCGGCGCAGAAACTCTTGCCTGCGCCGCCGAGGATGAGGACGCGCGCCGACGCATCCTTCGCGACCGCGTCGACGGCGGCGCCGAGGTCGGCGATCAGCTCGCGCGACAGCGCGTTCCGGGCCTCGGGACGCGCGAGTTCGATGGTGTGGATCCCTTGGACGACGCTGTGCGTGACGAGCATGGGCGAAAGCGTAGCACGCACGCGGGACGCTATCTTCCCTGCATGCTCCCCTACGACATCCGCGATGGCGTGCATGTGCTCTTCCTCCAGCCGAAACCCGAGAAGCCCCGCGGCGGCGTGGTGGTGCTCGATGCGTGGCTGATCGGAGAGATCAAGGCGACGCTCGCCAAGATCGCGACGGAGAAGCCGAAGGGGTTCGTCCTCGCAAGCGCGTCGCAGCGCGTGTTCGTGGCGGGCGCCGATCTCGCCGAGATCGACGCGCTCGACGACGCCGGACTGCACGCATATCTCAAGGCCGGTGCGGAGGCGTTCGCGATGATTCCCGCGCTTGGTTGCCCGAGCGCCGCCGCGATCCACGGCGCGACGCTCGGTGGCGGACTCGAGATCGCGATGCACTGCGACGCGCTCGTCGCAGCGATGCCGGCGGAAGGCGGCAAGCCGTGGCAGGTCGGTCTCCCTGAAGCGGGACTCTGCATCTGCCCGGGCTGGGGCGGCACGCAGATGCTGCCCGCGCGCATGCTCCCGGCGCTTGCGATTCAACGCACCGCGACGGGCCAGACCTGGCCGTGCGGCGAGGCGCCGCAGTGCCTCTTCGATGTGCGCGTCGATGCAGGAAGCGGCGCGGACGGCGCCGTCGCCGCCGCGGTCGCGTGGGTGAAGGCGCAGGACGCGTCGACCGGCTGCTTCGTGTCGATGCACGCGCCGCGCCGCGCGATCTCGCAGAAGAACGCCGCCGCGATCGCGCCGGTGTGCGACGAACTCGCGGCGAAGGTCGGCGGCACGAAGCATGGCGCCGCGTGCCTCGACGCGGTGCGCGTCGGCCTCGCGAAGGGCTGGGACGCCGCGGTCGCGTGCGAGCGCGATCACCTGGTGAAGCTGCGCCACACGCCCGAGGCGCGGGCAAAGCTGGATGCGTTCTTGAAGAAGTGAGCGCGCTACCACCCCGCTCTCCGTGGGCGGCGGATCGTCCCGTGGGCGTCATGCAGTTCGTCGGGAAGTCGATTTCGCATGAGATCACCGCGCCGGATCGTCCGCTGGAACGACAAAACGCGCGTCAACTCCCTGCTTTGACACCCGGGATGCGGGTTCAGCACCCCGATCCTGCGATTGAGATCGAAACGCGCGACCTCGATGGCTCGGCGAAGGTCGCCATCGTTGCTCACCACGAGCGCCGCCTCGAATGCTCCGCGGTGGGCAAGGTCGACGAGGTCCACGGCAAGGCTGACATCCGAGCCCTTCTCATTGGTGAGCTCGACCTCGACGGTCCGACCGGCCATCTGCTCAGGCCAGACGGCGAGCGCACGACGCCTGGACTGGACGAGCTTCCCACGGCGGATCTCGCAG
>Ga0315900_10006795_pt1 | contig 15199 bp, 10 predicted proteins | sample LakEriMetagenome_FD_203521 | JGI IMG/M metagenome (GOLD analysis project Ga0315900, IMG submission 203521) | Freshwater fungal communities from buoy surface, Lake Erie, Ohio, United States - Buoy 12 MA114 | ecosystem: Environmental > Aquatic > Freshwater > Lake > Lake biofilm | place: USA: Lake...
ACGCGCGCGCGCGCCAGCCAGGCGCAGCAGCCCCGGCACCCACTCGGGCGCGAAATCCTGGCCTTCATCGATCACGAGCGTGTCGAAGAGATCGCCCAGCCGATGGCTGAGGGACAGGAAGAGACGGGCGAGCGTGTCGAAAGCCCCCGGCTGATCGAACGCCGGCAGGCTCTCGCCGGCTCCCTCGGCGCTATAGCGGGCGAGTTCGTGGAACGTGGTGACCGTGACAGACGGAGGCGCGATCCGCTTCATCGCATCGGCGAGCGGACGGTTGAAGCACACGTAGCACGCGCGTTGTCCCCGCTCGTCCGCCTCGCGGAGGATGTCCAGCGCCAGCTGGGTCTTGCCCGACCCCGCCGTACCCTGCACTCGCAGCCTCCACGGCTCCAGCGAGAGCCGTCCGACCCAGGTGGAGAGTCCGCCCGACAGGAAAGAGGTCAGCTCCCGGGCCGTATCGCCGAGGACTCCGATATGCGGCACGACCCCGAAGGAGCGCGACAGGAACGCCTCGATGCGCGGCAGATCGGCGAGTTGGGTGGCCGTACCGTCCTGCGGCCGCACCGCAAGCAGGGATTCGATGATCGGCACCAGTTGCCGGTCTCGCCGTGCATCCACCACCCGCTCCGGGGCTACCGACGAGGGCAGCGGCCCGTCCAACGTGGCCGTTGGCAGGTAGAGCAGGTGGTCGATGTCCAGCCGCAGCCCGGGATGACGCCGTGCGCATTCACTGCGAAGCGCGTTGAGATTTCGGTTGACCTGCGTGGTCACCGACTTGTCGTGGGGTGTCCGCCGAGCGTCGCCCGGCCGGGACGTTCCCCGGTACCGGGCGAGGAGGTCGTCTTCGGCAAGGACGATCTGCGTGTCTTTCTGCTCGATGGCCAGCAGCCGGCCGAACCGATTCTGGACGATGAAGTCGATTTCACCGTAGATCGATCCAGTCTCTCCGGCGCGGGCCCAGTGCACGCCGTGATAGACGACATACTGGTCGTCGAGGCCATCGCGCAGGCGCTGCAGGGTGCGCGCCTCGGGTCCGGGCCACGGCGCAGCATCGACATCCGAGGGAATCAGGCGAGCCATCGAAAACCCGTTTCAGGGCACCGTAGCGCAAGTCGAGGGGCAGGAAGGGAAGCGCCAAACACCCCACCGTATTTTTACCACGTAGCGATATCCGGGCTGGCTGGCATCCGGGCCCGTTCGTCCCGGCGCGGAGCCGTCGGCCCATACTGCGGCAGTGGGCGCGGTCACATCAATCGTCGATCATCGCGGGGAGGCATCGATGCCCTTGTCGGCCGAGGCGGAGGAGGTCATCCTGGAAGTCGGAGTCGATGGCGGCAGCCTCAGGCTCGTCGGTCGCCGCAGGCCCAGGCGCTGGGCCTTCCAGGCACGGACCACCGAGCAGGCGCTGATCCACGACGATCCCGACCTCGCGGGTTGCAGGCCGCCCGCACGGCCGTGGACATCCTCCTGGCGAGGTGCGCTTCGCCAACTGGCGCAATACCCGTGGGAGCACATGTACCCGCTTCGCGTGCATCCGGAGTTCCGTACGCGCATCGCCGCGGAACTCTACGCCCGGCTTGCAGCGCGGTCGGAAGATCCGGATCAGGCCTGGCAATCGCTCCTGTGGCCGGAACCTGCCGATGACCGGGTCTTCGGAGAGTCGAAGTTCGACACTGGAATGCGCGAACCCTTCGTACCGGGCCCGCAACCTAAGCAGGGGTTCATCTGCCCGAAGTGCGCGGCACGCTCGGGCGTCGACATCGTCTACGGAATGCCCTCACCGGACGTGTTCGAGCGAGCCAAGCGGGGAGAACTGGCCATCGGAGGCTGCGTGATCGAGGAATTCACGCCCGAACGTCAGTGCCTCGCCTGCGGATACGAGTGGCGGATCAGGCGGAAACAGTCGGCGCGATCCACCGATCCGGACGACGAGGACGGCACTGCCGGCCGCCGCTGACGCGGTACGCGTGCCGCGTCAATCCACCCGCGCCCCTGAAGCCTTCACGACCTTCGCCCACTTGGCCACCTCGGCGCGAATGAAGGTCGCGAACTCCTCCGGGCTGTTACCCACGGCATCGATACCCAGCCCGGTGAACTTGTCGCGCACCTCGGGCGTGCGGACGATGCGTACCACCTCCTCGTTCAGGCGCCTGATGATGGCGGCGGGCACTCCCGCCTGCACCCACAGGCCCTGCCACGACATCACCTCGTAGCCCGGGACTCCCGACTCGGCGATCGTCGGAACGTCCGGCACCTGGGACGAGCGCGCCGCCGTGGTCACGGCGATCGGTCGCAGCTTGCCCTGACGGATGAAGCCGATCGCGTTGGGCAGGTTCTCGAAGGACAGGGCCACGTTGCCACCGATGAGATCGGTCATCGCCTGCGGTCCGCCCTTGTACGGCACGTGCACCATCTTCACCCCGGCCATCATGCCGAACGACTCGCCCGAAAGGTGCTGCGAGGTGCCATTGCCGGTGGAAGCGAAGGTGAGTTCGCCAGGCCGCTGGCGGGCGAGCGCGATCAGGTCGCGCACCGTCTTCACCGGCAGCGCGGTGTTGACCACGAGGATGTTCGGCACGAAGCCGAACATCGTGACCGGCTGGAAGTCCCGCTGCGGATCGTAGCCTAGCCGGGAATAGAGGCTGACGTTGATCGCGTGCGAACTGATGGTGCCGCCGACCATCGTGTAACCGTCAGGCGGCAACCGGGCCGCGTACTCGGACCCCACGGCGCCACCCGCGCCGGGCCGGTTCTCGACGACCACCGGCTGGCCAAGCGCCCTCGACAGGGGTTCGGCCACGATCCGGCCGATGATGTCGGTCGTGCCACCCGGCGGGAATACCGCGATGTAGCGCAGCGGCTTGACCGGCCAGCTCTGGGCGTGCGCGGCCGGTGCGACGATGACAAAGGCGGCGGCCACCGCCACGGCAATGCGGATCGGTTCCATTCGCTCCTCCTTTGGTGCGACCGCGCGCGGGGTCGATGCCCCGTGGTCTGGCCGGCCGCTGTCGGTGCAGTCTAGCCCCGCACACCCCGCCGAAACAATGTCCCCCCTCCCCCGCCGTCCGCTGCAGGTCGTTTGCACATTGTGGTGATGCGCGGCCGATCGGGGGCCGCCGTTCACCGGAGCCGCTCGCATTCCCGTACGCTCGGACCCACTTCCGCTCCTGGCGCCGCTGCCCCCTCGCTGTCGTGTCGCATATCCCGCTCATCCGCAAGGCCCTGTCGGTGGTTCGCCCGGCCTTCCGACTGAATTTCCACCACGGCATCCACGGCGTGCCGCACTGGAGCCGGGTCTGGTTTCACGGTCGGCGCATCGCCCGCTCGCTGGACGTGAACCCGGTGATCGTGGCGTGGTTCGCCTACCTGCACGACAGCCAGCGTCACAACGACGGCTACGACCCGCTGCACGGGCACCGCGCCGCGGACTTCGCCACCCGCCTGCGTCGGGAGCGGGTGCTCGTCGAGCTCGACGCGACCGAGTTCGAGCACCTGTGCGAGGCCATGCGCCTGCACAGCGACGGCCACACCGAGGGAGAGCCGGCGATCCGCGCCTGCTGGGACGCGGACCGACTGGACCTCGGCCGCGTCGACATCCGCCCGCTGCCCCACCGGCTGTGCACCGAGGCCGCGCGCGATCCGGCGGCCATCGGACAGGCCTGGCGGATGGCGCAGGGGCAGGGCCGACGGCGCGGCTAGGTCACGCGGCAACCCTTGCTTTGCCGCTTGCGCCCGCGGTGCTAGTGTTGGCTGCGCGCAGGCGCGGGGAGTCTCCCGCCATCGATTGTCGTCCATCCCGGGGAGGAGGCCGCAAGGTGCCTACCGCGACATCTTGCAGGCGAATCCTCGCTGCGCGAGCGCTCGATTTCGCAGGCGCAGCCCCAGCCTGCCCAGACACTTCCCAGGGAGGAGGCCGATGACCCTGCGCAAGGCAGCGATGGCGATCGTCGCGCTGACCGCGTCGACCGCTGGGGCGCAAGCCCAGGACGCCCGTCCGCTGAGGCTGATCGTCCCCTTCCCGCCCGGCCCGGGCGTCGACCTGATCGCGCGCACGCTCGCCACCCCGCTGGCACAGACCCTCGGCCGCGCGATCGTGGTCGACAACCGGCCTGGCGCCGGCTCGGTGATCGGCACCGAACTGGCCGCCCGCGCGCCCGCCGACGGCAACACGCTGGTGTTCGTGAACCTCGCCTACGCGATCAACGCGGCGATGCTGGCCCGCCTGCCCTACGACCCGCTGCGCGATCTCTCTCCGATCACCGTAGTCGCGACCCAGCCGCACATCCTCGTCGTGAACCCGGCACTGCCGGTGAAAAACGTGCGCGACCTGGTCGCGCTGGCGAAATCGCGCCCCGGGGAACTCACCTACGCGTCCTCGGGCAACGGCACCGGCCCGCAACTGGTGGCCGAGATGTTCTCGGGCGCGACCGGCGTGCGCATGAACCACATCCCCTACAAGGGCGCGAATCCCGCGCTCACCGACGTGGTCGGCGGCCACGCGCAGCTGATGTTTGCCACGCTGGTCTCCTCCCTGCCTCACGTGCAGGCTGGTCGGCTGCGCGCGCTGGCGGTCACCTCGGCTCGCCGCTCGACGCTGGTGCCCGAGGTGCCGACACTCGTCGAGTCGGGCCTGCCCGACGTCCAGGCCGTGGGCTGGTACATGATCATGGCGCCCTCGCGCACACCCGCGGCGACGATGGCACAGCTGCACGCGGCCATCGCCAGCACGCTGACGCAGGGCGCCGTACGGGATCGCCTGAGCGCCGATGGTGCCGAAGTGCTCGCCAACCGGCCCGAGGAAGCGCGGCGCTTCCTCGAGACCGAGCTCGCGCGCTGGCGCGCGGTGGTCAAGGCCGCCGGCCTCAAGGGCGAGTAGCCGCGCATGGCCCGGCAGACCCTCGCGGGCGTACGGGTGGTCGACATGACCGAGGGCGTCGCCGGCCCCTACGCGGCGACGCTGCTCGGCGACATGGGCGCGGACGTGGTCAAGGTCGAGCGGCGCGAGGGCGACTGGCAGCGCAGCGCCGGTCGCGGCGAGCCCGGGCGCCGCGGCAACGCGCAGTTCATCGCGCTCAACCGCAACAAGCGCGACATCGGCATCGACCTCGACACCGACGCGGGGCGGCAGGTCGTCGAGCGCCTGGTGCGGGGCGCCGACGTCCTGATATCGAACTATCGCCCGGGCGTGATGGACCGGCTTGGCTTCGGGTATTCCCGGTGCCGGGAATTGCGTCCCGACCTCATCTACTGCACGGTCTCCGGGTACGGACAGGACGGCACCGCCGCCACGCAGCCTGCAAGCGACACGATCCTGCAAGCGGTCAGCGGCGTGATGAGCACGGTCGGCGAGCCTGATGGCCCTCCGCTGCGGGTAGGTTTCCCGCTGGTAGACATCACTGCGGCGGGCTCAGCGGTACAGGCCGTGCTGCTGGCGCTCTACGGTCGGCTCAAGGACGAAGGCGGCACCTGCATCGACGTGAGCCTGATGGCAGCCGCAGCCTCGCTGCTGGCGGGCGGCTACACCGACTGCCTGACCAGCGGGCGCTCACCCACCCGGCAGGGCAACCAGAACAGCCTGCATGCGCCCGCGGGGACGTTCGAGACTGCAGACGGACGGTACCTCAGCCTCGCGGTGCTCCGCGACTCGCACTGGCGACGGCTGATCCGCGTGCTGGATCTCGAGGCCCTGGCGGCGGACCGGCGCTTCGCGAGCAACGCGGCGCGCGTCCATCACCGCGATGAACTGAACGCGGTCATCGGACCGAAGCTCAAGGCCGAGCGCTGCGACACCTGGCTGGAGCGCCTTCGCGCCGCCGGCATCCTGTGCGGACCGGTCAACACAGTAGCCGATACCCTCTCCGATCCCGAGCTGCGCGCCGTGCTTCCGCTGCTCGATACGGGGCTGGCTGAAGCTCCGCTGACCCTCGGCGGACCGATCCGCCGCGATGGCTGCTTTCTTCCCCTGCGTCTGCCTGCCCCGACAAGGGGCGAACACACCCGGGCGATACTGCTCGAACTCGAGTACACGCCGGCGGAGATCGACGGTTTCCTCGCCTCGGGCGCCGCCTTCATCGATACCTGATTGGCAGGCGCGGCAGCGCGGGCAATGCTCCGCGCGACGCTGTTCAATGACCCCCGGCTTCGCCTGCGGGCGGCGCTCGCACGCGCGTGAAACCACTGAATCGAAGGCTTGCGGGGGGCGGACGGTGCCACCCCGGTCGCCGCCGCGTGGCTGCGAGGACTCTGCATCCGCCAGCCCCGTCGGCGGGAACAGGACTTGCTTGTCTCGCCGGACGCAATCCAGCCAGGGCAACCACGACCCCGGCGGCGCACCGGTCGGTGATGCGTCCCGCACCGGCCCGTCCAACAGGTTGAGGAACTCCGATGAAGCATGACCTCCTGATTCATGGCGGGCGGGTGATCGATCCCGCCCAGGGCTTGAACGGCCGGTTCGACGTCGCGATCCGGGACGGCCGGATCGCGGCCGTCGCAGCCGACCTGCGCCGCGATGAGGCGCGCCAGTGCATCGACGCGTCCGGTCAACTGGTGCTGCCCGGACTGGTCGACACCCACGCGCACGTCTACCAGTACGTCACCGGGCGCTTCGGACTGGACGCCGACCTGGTCGGGGTGCAGTCCGGCGTCACCACCCTGATCGATCAGGGCGGGCCGTCCTGCATGACCTTCCCGGGCTTCCGCGAATACGTGGTGAACGCCAAGCAGTCCCGCGTGCTCGCGTTCCTGTCCGCCTATCTGGTCGGCGGCATGGAAGGCCATTACTACCCCGAACTCTACCGGCCCGACTGCCTGAACATCGAGGCGACGGTACGCTGCGCGCTGGAGAACCGCGACATCGTCAAGGGCCTGAAGACCCACGCCGAGATCGGCGGCTTCGAGCGCTGGGGCGTTAAGGTGATGGAGATGGCCGCCGAGATCGGCCGCCAGGCGAACCTGCCGCTCTACATCCACTTCGGGCAGCTATGGCCGCTGCCCGACGCGCCGCGGGGAGTCGATCCGGACTCGGTGTTCAGCGAGGTCGCGCGGCTGCTCAAGCCCGGCGACATCCTGGCCCATCCGTTCTCGCGCCATCCGGGCAGCTTCGTCGACCAGGAGGGTCGGGTGAATCCGCTCGCACGCGAAGCCATCGACCGCGGCGCGCTCGTGGACGTCGGCTACGGCTCGCACTTCAGCTTCAACATGGCGCGGGTCGCGCTCGACGCCGGCATCGTGCCCGACTCGCTGGGCGCGGACATGCATGGCTACAACACCACGGTGCCCAAGCCCGCGGGTACGCCGGACGAACACCCGGACAAGGACCACATGTTCGCGGGGACCACGCGCTTCTCGATGGTGTCGGGCATGACCACGATGCTCGCCCTCGGACTGCCGCTGGACCACGTGGTGGCGATGGCCACCTGCAACGCCGCGCGCATGGCGGGCGTGCAGGACCGCTGCGGCTCGCTCACGCCCGGCTTCGAAGCCGATGTCACCGTGCTGAGCGACGACCGCGGCCGCTGGGTGCTGCGCGACAACGAAGGCACCCAGATCGTCACCGACCGAATGCTGCACCCGGCGTACTGCCTGCGCCGAGGCGTACGCCACGACGCGGCGGCGTCGATCCTGCCGCAGGCGCAGGCGGCGTGAACCCCGCATCGGACGCAGCTCTCGTCGCAGTGCAACCGCAGTGGACGCGGGTGCAACCGGCCGCCCGGTGCGTGCCGCTGACGGGTCGCTGGCTGCTGCACGCCGGACCGCCGTACGAGCCTGGCCAGGGGCCACCGGCACCGGTCCTGGCCTCGGCGAGGCTCGCCTGTCGGCACGAGGGCTGGGCGACGACCGATGCCCAGGCGCACTCGCTGATCGAGCGCGGCGAGATCCGTCTCGAGTCGGCGCAGCAGTGGCGGTGCGTCACGCCGCTGGCCGCGCTGATCTCGCCCTCGACCACGGTGGCGGTGGTGGAGGACGCCGCCGGGGCGGTGCCCGCCATGTTCGCCCCGCTGGGCACGACCGGAGGTCCCGACCTGCGCTTTGGCAACGCCGACCCGAGCATTCTCGAGCGCCTTCGTCGGCGCGAGGAGGTCGAGTCCTGGATCCTCGCGCGCGCACTGCGCCAGCCGATCGATCTGATCGCGCTCGCCCGGCAAGGGCTCGCCGGGGGCGACGACCTGCACAACCAGACCTCCGGGGCCACGCGCGCGCTTCGCGATACCCTGGCGCTGCGCATTGGCGCTGCCGCAACCGGTGCCGAACAGGCCTTCCTCGCGGCGCTCGACTCCACGCCGCTCTACTTCCTCACGCTGTGGATGGCCGCGGCACGGCTGATGCTCTCGGCGGCGGAAGGCCGGGCCCCCGGCACTCGGGTGACGTCCATGGCTGGCAACGGGTGGACCTTCGGCGTGCAGGTCGCCGCGGCGCCAGGACGCTGGTTCACGACCGAGGCTCGCGCGCCCGAAGGCCCGCGGCTTGCGCAGGCGAGCGCAGCGGCGCCGGCGCTCGGCGCCATCGGCGACAGCGCGGTGATCGATGCGCTGGGCTTCGGCGGGCAGGCCCTGGCCCTCGCCGACGGCGTTCGGAACGCCCTGCAGCCGTGGCTGTCCGATGAACCCTCCGCCGTAGCCACCACGCTGCTCGGCACTCCGCATCCGGCCTTCCTCGACATCGGCCTGCGCGTGGGCATGGATGCACAACGCATCGTCGAGCGCAACCTGCCGCCGCTGGTCACCCTCGGCATGGTCGCTGCCGACGGCATCGACGGACTGCTGGGGCGCGGTGTCTACCGGCCACCGGTCGAGGTGTTCGGGCGGGCCATCGCGTCCGTATCCGGCGAACTCACATCGCCCTCGACCTGAACACGCGCCGCAGCACCGGTGATACCGTGCGTCGACCCGCTGTTTCCATCGCCTGCCGAGATGCACGATCCACGGTCCCTTTCGAGTGCAACGACACTCGCTCGCGCCTTGCGCGCGCGCGATGTCACCGCGACCGAACTGGTTGCCTCATGCCTGTCGCGCATCGAACGGCTCAATCCGTCGATCAACGCAGTGGTGTGGCTGCAGGCCGAGGCGGCGCTCGAGCGCGCGCGAGCGGCCGACGCGGCCGTTGACCGCGGCGACTTCTGGGGTCCGCTGCACGGCGTGCCGATCACGGTCAAGGAGTGCTTCGACTGGACGGGATCGCCATCGACCTTCGGGCGCCCGTCCCGGGCGGCGCACCGGCCGTCGGCCAACGCCGCCGCCGTGCAACGCCTGGTCGATGCCGGCGCGATCCTGCTGGGCAAGACCAACGTGCCGGTCGACCTCGCCGACTGGCAGAGCTTCAACCCGCTCTACGGAATGACGCGCAACCCCTGGAGCGCAGCCCACTCCCCGGGCGGCTCCTCGGGCGGGGCGGCCGCCGCGCTGGCCACCGGGATGAGCGCGCTCGAACTGGGCAGCGATCACAGTGGCTCCATCCGCATGCCGGCTCACTTCTGCGGCGTGTACGGTCACAAGCCCACCTACGGCATCGTGCCAGTCCACGGCCACTGGCTGGTCGAGGGTTCACCGCCGGACGACCTCAACGTCGTGGGCCCGCTGGCTCGATCGGCCGAGGATCTCGACCTGGCGATGCGCGTACTGGCAGGCCCCCTGCCCGCGCAGGCAAGGGCGTGGTCCCTTTCGCTTCCGGATCCCGGGCATGCGCGTGTGGCGGGACTGCGCATCGCCGTTCTCACGACCGACGCGCTGTTTCCGGTCGACGAGGCGACGCGGACGACCGCGCGCTCGATCGCCCACGTGCTGGCCCGCGCGGGTGCGACCGTCGAAGTCGACCCCACGCTGCCCGCACCCTCGAGGCAGTGCTATGAACTTTCCCTCGCACTCGCCCGCGCAGCAACCGCCTTTCGGCGAGATGCCGCCGACATTGCCGCCATGCGCGCGCAGGCCGACCGACTCGATCCCGACGACCGGGGCTATGAAGCCCTGATGCTGCGCGGGCTTACGCAGTCGCATCGCGACTGGCTCGATCGTCATGCCGAGCGCGAGCATCTGCGTCGCGCCTGGGCCACGTTCTTCGAGCGCCATGACCTGCTGGTGGCACCGGTATCGCCGACGGCCGCCTTCGAACACATCACGGACACCCCGAAGGCCGACCAGCGCCTGCTCGTGGACGGCGTGGCGCGGCCGATGTCCGACACCTATTTCTGGATCGGCCTCGCATCGGCTGCCGGCTTGCCGTCGACCGTGATTCCCGCGGGACAGTCGGCCGACGGCCGACCGATCGGGCTGCAGATCATCGGGCCGGAATACCACGACCTGCACGGCATCGCGCTCGCCCGCGCGCTGGAATCGCTGCATCGCGGCTTCACGGCACCGCCCGGCTACGCCTGAGGCGCGATCGGACCCCACGCCGGCCACAGCGGTGGGCGGACGCCTGCTGCACCACCCCTCGCCGTGGTCCGCAGCGGGCGAGCCGGCACGGTGGCCGCCCCCCAGCCTCGCATCGCGTACGGTGGGCCTTTACTCGGGTTTGATGCCCGCAAACTCCACGATCCGACGAATCTGGTCGGCATCGCTGCGAAGAATGGCGGCCATCTCCTTGCCCGGGACGAACGCCACCTCCATCCCCGCGGTGGCCAGACGCTTGCCCACCTCGGGCTGGCCCATGACCGCGCGCAGGTCGGATTCGATGCGACCGATCACCGTACGCGGAGTCGCGGCCGGCGCCATGAACCCGTAGTAGACGCTGCTCTCGTAACCCTTGAGTTCCGGCACGCCCGACTCACGGAACGTGGGGATCTCCGGGGAGGAGGCCGAACGGTTGCGCGCGGTGATCGCCAGCACGCGAAGCCGGCCCGTGGCCTGATGCGGCAGCAGCGTGTTGAGCGAGGACATCACGGTGTCGATCTGGCCGCCTGCCGCGTCGCTCACCGCCGCCGCGCAGCCGCGGTAGGGAATGTGCAGGGCCGAGAGCTTCGCCTCGAACTTGTAGAGTTCGAAGGCGAAGTGATGGGAGGTGGCCACGCCGCAGGTGGCGTAGGACATCTTCCCGGGCGAGGCGCGTACGAGTTCGGTGTACTCGCGCAGGGTGCTCGCCTTGACGCGCGGATTGACCGCGAGCGCCATCGGAGAGACGGTGACCAGCGCGATCGACGCGAAATCGCGGAACAGGTCGAAGGGCAGTTTGCTGTAGAGGGCGACATTGATCGGCTGCGCGGACGAAGCCAGCAAGAGCGTATGGCCGTCGGGCGTGGATCGCTGTACCGCCTCGACGCCGATATTGCCGCCCGCGCCGATGCGGTTCTCGACCACCACCGGCTGCTTCCACAGGTCGGACAGGCGCTCGCCCACCACGCGCGCGGTGAAATCGGCTGCGCCACCGGCGGAGAAGGTGACGATGATGCGCACGGGTCGACCCGGCCAGTCGGTCTGTGCGACGAGGGGTCCCGCCGCCAGCCCGGAGACAAGCAGGACGGCGGCACGCAGCCAGTGCGCGGATCGAAGAGGCATGCGAACTCCCGGGAAACGGACGACGATGGGAAACGGTCCTGTCATCGGTCGAGCGGGCCGTGCGGCATGGCACCGCACGCCCGATGCCGCCCGCCAGCCGGCGGGTGGCACCGAGGCTCCACGGCCGACAACCGATGATCTTGACGGCGCGCGGAGCCGACATCGACACTCCACGCGACCCAGGGCGGACGATAACCCGGCCCGATCGAGGCTGGCAAAGGGCGGCCATGAACCCAACGCGACAGGCACGCGGACACACGCTCGGCAGCACGAGCGATGCATCCGGCCGCACGCGCGCTGCGCGAACGGATCGGGCGGGATATGGCATCGCGCGCCCCGCGCCCGGCCTGGCGAACTCAACCGAGGTCGCCGGTCGCGGCCGGCGTGCCGCCGGAACCGCCCGGTGAACGACCCCACACCGCCGCCCGATCGGCCCCTCGCGCGCACGCCCGCGCACGGTATCGGCGCCGCTGCGGACCGGCTCGAGGACGATCGGCTGCTCAAGGGCCGCGGGTGCTTCGTCGACGACCGACCGCTCCCCGGCGCACTGCATCTCGTGGTGCTGCGCAGCCCGGTGGCGCACGCCAGGCTGAGGCGTATCGATGCCGCACCCGCACGCGCCCGCCCGGGTGTGCGCGCAGTGCTCACGGCCGAGGACATTGCAAGTCGATGCGGGGGCGAGGTGCCACGCATCCCCATGGTGCTCGACCCGCTCCCCGAGGCTGCCGCCTGCCTGCAGCCGGTGATGGCAGCCTCGACCCTTCGCTACGTGGGCGAGCCCCTGGCCGTGGTGCTCGCCGACACGGCTGCGCTTGCCGAGGATGCGCTCGACCATATCGACCTCGAATTCGACACGCTCGACTGCGTGGTCGAGGCCGGACTCGATGCGGTCGACCCTGCGGTCGACGTGCCCGATGCGCAGACTCTGGAAGCCGTACCGCCCGGGCGCCCGGTTCGCGTGACCCGACTGCGCGCGGTGCGCGGATCAGCCGACGCCTGCCTTGGCGCGGCTCCCCTCGTCAAGCGAGCGCGACTGCGCATGCACCGCCACTTTGCCTCGCCACTGGAAACCCGCGGGCTGCTCGCCCACTTCGACGCTGCCCGCTCGCGCCTTACCGTCTGGGGGGCTGCGAAGATGCCCTTCGCCAACCGGCGCATCCTCGCCGGACAACTCGGAATGGCCGAGGCCGATATCGATCTCGTCGAGGGCGACACCGGGGGTGCCTTCGGGTTGCGCGGGGAGTTCTATCCGGAGGACTTTCTCGTTCCCTATGCCGCGCTGTGGTGCGGACAGCCGGTGCGCTGGGTGGAGGATCGTCGGGAGCATCTGGTCGCCGGCAACCACGCGCGCGAGGCGGAGTGCGAACTGGAAATCGCGTACACGGCGGAAGGCCGGCTGCTCGGGCTGCGCGGACGCGTGGCCGTCGACATCGGCGCGTACATGCGAACCACGGGACTCGCGCAGGCCCGCAACGTGATCCAGGTCGCGCCGGGCCCCTACCGGATCGAGCATGTCGATCTCACCTGCGATGTCCTGCTCAGCAACAAGACACCCTCCGGCCCGTACCGCGGGCCCGGGCGTTTCGAGGCGGATTTCTTCCGGGAGCGCGTGCTCGACCTGATCGCGGAGGACCTCGGGCTGGACCGCGCGCAGGTGCGAGCCCGCAACCTGCTTCGCGCCTGCGACATGCCCTGGTCGCTACCCACGGTGTTTCCTCACGGCAGCCGTACCGCCACCGACAGCGGCGACTGCACCGAGACGCTGGCCCGCTGTCTCGCCGAGTTCGACTGGACCCGCCGCTCGACACTGAGCGGACGCCGCATCGAAGGGCGACTGCACGGCATTGGCGTGGGGTGTTACCTCGAAGGCGGTGGCAGCGGACCGAGCGAGACGGCACGGCTGGTGCTGGAGCAGGACGGGCGGATCGCGATCCACACCGGCTCGTCGCTGGTCGGGCAAGGCCTGGAGACGGCCCTGGCCCAGATCGCCGCCGACACCCTGGGGCTGCCGCTGCGCGTGTTCCACATGCCCAGCCATGGCTCGACGACCGGCGTGCCCGACGGGTTCGGCAGCTACAGCTCCCGCAGCGTCGTCATGGGGGGCTCCGCCGTCAGGCAGGCCGCGCAGTTGCTGGGCGCGCAATTGCGGGCGGCGGCGGCCGCCGTGATGGGCTGCGCGCCTTCGGCGGTGCGCTTCGGCATCGAGGAGCCCGCGGCGAGGAGCGACGACGGATCCATCGGGCTGGCCGCACTGGCCCGCGCCTGTGCGGCCCGACCCCTCGAGGCCCTGGCGCGATTCTCCTGCGACCGGCGCACCTACAGCTACGGGGCCCATGCCGCGCATGTCGCCGTGGATCCGGACACGGGCGTGGTGGAGGTGCTCGAGTACGTCGCGGTCGAGGATGTCGGGCGGATCATCAACCCCCGCACGCTGCACGGGCAGGCCATCGGTGCGATCACTCAGGGACTGGGCGGCGTGTTCCTGGAGCACCTGGTGTATGACTCGCAGGGGCAACTGCTCACCGGATCCCTCGCCGACTACCTGTTGCCCAGCGCCTGCTGTTTCCCGAAGATCCGCGCGATCCTGCTGGAGAACCACCCCTCCCCTCTCAATCCGCTGGGCGCCAAGGGTGCCGGCGAGGGCGGCATCATCCCCGTCGGTGGCGTGGTCGCCAACGCAATCGCCGACGCGCTGCGCCCGCTCGGCGTCTCACCCCTGTCGCTGCCGCTACCGCCCTCGAGGCTGTGGCAGATGATCGCGTCGTCGACATGCCCCGGCACCCGGTTCGACGCGCCCCCGAGGACGGCCTGCGGCGGGCAGTGACCCGGTCGCCAGACCGCGTTCGCCGCGGCGGCTGGCTGCGCGCCGCGCACCGGCCGTGTGATCTCACCCGGTCTTCGGCGGCGCGCGCTGTGATCTCACGGACCGCGCGTGCGCATTGAGCCCCTGCCCGCCTTCGCATAGGATGCGGTCTTGCACTTCGGGTCGCCGGGAAGACATCGGCGGCCCCGTGCCATCCGAGCGAGGTCGTCATGCCAGTCACCGGTTCCCAGCTCGTTGCCCAGGCGCTCGCGCGCCACGGCATCGATGCCTTCTTCTTCCTGATGGGCGCGCCCATGCTCGGCGCCGAGAAGGCCTGCCTGGACATGGGCATGCGCGGCATCGACGTGCGCCACGAGCAGGCGGCCGCGATGATGGCGCAGGCCTACTCACGGGTCACGCGGCGCACCGGGGTGTGCATGGCCTGCTCCGGCCCGGGCACGCTCAACCTCGCCAGCGGACTGGGCACCGCCTTCGTCGACTGCGCGCCGGTGCTGGCCCTGGGCGGCTCCAGCCCGTGGAGCGAATGGGGGACCGGCAGCTTCCAGGAAATCGACCAGGTCGCCGCGATGCGGCCGGTCACCAAGTGGGCGGAACGCTGCTACGAGACCCGACGCATTCCCGAACTGATCGACACCGCCATCCGCAAGGCGTGGTCGGGCAAGCCGGGGCCGGTGTACCTCGACCTGCCCACCGACGTGCTGCTGGGGTCGGTGGAGGAGTCGGCCGTGGTCTGGCCCCGGCATGACGTCCCGGTGCGCACCCGCCCCATCGCCGACCCGACGGCCATCGAGGCGGCGATCGCGCTGCTGGCCACCGCGAAGAAGCCGGTGGTGCTCTCGGGCAGCGGCGTGATCTGGTCGGAGGCGGCGGGCGAACTCCAGGCCTGGGTGGA
>Ga0315900_10006796_pt1 | contig 15198 bp, 27 predicted proteins | sample LakEriMetagenome_FD_203521 | JGI IMG/M metagenome (GOLD analysis project Ga0315900, IMG submission 203521) | Freshwater fungal communities from buoy surface, Lake Erie, Ohio, United States - Buoy 12 MA114 | ecosystem: Environmental > Aquatic > Freshwater > Lake > Lake biofilm | place: USA: Lake...
GCAAGAGCGGCCCTTGGTCCGCCTATTCGACTCGAATGCTACAGGTTCGGGCACGCGGCTTCGCTCTTCGCAACGCGTTCGCCGACGCCTTGCGTGGACTCATCACCGCAGAGGAAGCCCAGGACTACCCCACGCCCGAGCCCGCCCGCGAGCCGGTTGTCGTTCGCCCGAAGTTCCCGACCAGCGAGAGTCGCCCGGCGGCTGTGGAGCGAGGCCACGCCCCTGCAACAGCCGTTGATAGCCACGCGCAGCAGACGGCACAGCCGCCGGCCACTCCCGCCAACGAAGAGCGAATGCAGCAGAGCCGCCTCGCGGTCAACCGTGCGAAGACGGTGGCCGAGCTCGAACGGTTCCGCAGCATCACCGAGGAGCGTCTTAAGGCGGGGGCGTACACGCCGAGTCAGGCCGACGAGTTGTTCAACCTCATCAGCCACAAACTCGACTGGCTCACCAGCGAGGACAACGGCCAGGACTTCGCCCACGAAGCCGCAGAGCATGAGGTGCAGGGATGAGCGAAGACCCGTCCATCCTGACGCCAGTCGAGGAAGCCATCCGGCAAATCATCACGGCGTCCAGCGTGCACGAGGCGTCCCGTATTCGCAACGGCGTGGCGTTCGCCGCGATGAAGCGACTGCGGGCGCAGGCCGACGCGGAGGCTTGCGAGCAGGCGTACTACGACCGCTGGGGTACGGCCGTCAACAACTTCCGCCAGGGTTCGATTGAGCCACTGCACTACACCGGAGACTGAACACAGCGGGACGCGGTTCCCCAAGCGGCTTCCCATCGCGGCCGCATCCGCCGCCTAGCCGGGCGTGGCGAGTAACGCCGGCTGCCGCAGCCCTTCCTCCCAAGGGTAAAGCGACCGAACGCCCCACGTCACGGGGCCAATACACAAGGACGTGAGCAATGAACCACTACGGCATCGACACCTGCCCCGGTCCCCTCTTCGCCCAACGTGCCCCGAGCGTCCACGGATCTGTGACCTCGGCCGCTGCGGCGGATTCGCTCGACGGCGCGACGCTCAACGCGATGCAGGCGAAGGTCCTGCGTTTCCTTGAGACGTGCCTGGGCGGCGCGACCGACGAGGAAATGCAACTCGCCCTCGGGATGAACCCGAGCACGCAACGACCGCGACGCATCGAACTCGAGCGACGCGGGCTCGTCGTGAAAGACGGGACCAGGAAGACGAGCAGCGGGCGGATGGCGTGCGTGTGGAGGTGCGTGCGATGAGGCGTCCAGGGACCGACATCAGCGGAGTTGTGATCGGCGTTGGTGCGCCGAATCGCACAAAGGATGACCGCGTCGTTCAGTGCGCTATCGTCCTTGACGATTGCATCGGGCTCACTCGCGTGTTTTGCGACTACCGCAACGGCATGGACCGCATGAGCCTATGGGACCGCTGCGAATTGCTTGTGCAGGCCACGCCAAAAGACAGTCGCTTTGAGAGTTGGAAGATGCTCGAAGCTGACATCACTGGCCACGTTGAAAGCAAACAGGAGAGGCGTGCGATTCTGGATTCTTGCGTGCGGCAAACAGGGGACGATGACCCAATCGACTTATTCAACCGAGAGCGACGCAGCATCGCGGTCGTTAAGCCGCAGCAGTCAAACATCGGATACGGCATGGAGATCCGCGACTTCGATGAATCTCCAGACTGGATCACCACACAGTGCGAAACGCCGCAGAAGCCGTTTTTGCAGTGGCAAAGCAAGCAAGGCAAGACGCATCGCCAGCAAGTCGCGGCGCATGAGGTCTATGAGTGGCTGCGAAAGAACCCGTCAAAGCATGGCGGCCTTTGGGACAACCTGCAGATCACGAACATCGACTTTGACAAGTGGCTTCTGATTGGCACGGCGAGCACTCACCGCACGTCGTGGCTAGTTGTTCACGTTCACCGTCTAAAAAAAACGACCCAGCCACTTATCGACTCAAGCTCGCTGATCGCAGATGGCAAGCCCGACGGCTGGCCTTATTCGCGGCCAGAGGACGTAGCTGCCAAGCGTGCGGAATCGACGGGGCAGCAACTGTTGTTCACCACCTGAGATACGACGACGACCTGGAGCCGTGGGAGTACCCGGATTCCGCATACCTGCTCGTGTGCCGAGCCTGTCACGAAAGGATTCACAGACGATGAAACACCATCCGATTGCAGACGTTTGGCCGATGATGGATGAGGCCAAGCTGCACGAGCTTGCGGACGACATTCGCAAGAACGGGCAACTCGTGCCGGTGTGGTTGTACGAGGACAAGATTCTCGACGGCCGCAACCGATGGGCCGCGTGCAAGATCGCCAGCGTTGAGCCGAAGACGAAGGAATACACAGGCGACGAGCCGACCGCGTTTGCCGTGTCTCTAAATGATCGTCGGCGGCACATGGGAAAGTCGGCGTTGGCGGCCGTCGCGGCCGAGTTGGAGCCGCACTTCGCGGCAGACGCAAAGCGGCGGCAGGCGCGAAAGCCAAGAGCCGAATCTGTTCCGGCAAAACTGCCGGAACAAAAGCGTGGCATCGAGGCGAGACAGGAGGCCGCAAAGCAGGTTGGCGTCGGCGAGCGATACGTTCAAGACGCAAAGAAAGTGAAGGCAGAAGCCCCTGAAGTCTTTGAGCGACTGAAGGCTGGCAAGATCACGCTGCAAGATGCAAAGCGTGAGGTGGCGAAAAAGCCGACCGACGACTGGCGGAAGGACGAACGCGACCGCCAGGTAGAGGTTGAGAACGGCTTTACTGTTGTGGCAAACGCCGCCACAGACAAGAACCTCATCTGTTGGGCTGAGTCCAAGGGGCTGGCTGTCCGCATCGACCGCAGCACGCGGTACGGAAACCCGTTCGTGCTGAACGAAGACGGCGACCGCGATGACGTTTGCAACGCATACGAGCGGCACTACTTGCCGCACAAGCCGTCCATTACCGAGCGGATTGAGGCTGGAGAACTGACAGGAAAGGTTCTCGTGTGCCACTGCTATCCGCAGCGGTGCCATGGCGACTGCCTTGCGGCTGAGGCCAACTCAATTTCTGTGAAGTAGGAGGCCACCGATGGCCGGTGAATGGCTCAAAATGCGGCACGACCTCGCGGACGACCCTGCTGTCATCCGCCTGGCCGATGTCGTGCAGCTCGAGGAGGACGCGGTCATCGGAAAGCTCTTCCGCCTATGGTCATGGGCGGATCGGCATACCCACGACGGCCACGCTGACGGCGTTGGCCTGCGGTGGGTGGATCGTTTGGCTCGGTGCGAAGGATTTGGTGCCGCCCTTGTCAGGGTGGGCTGGCTGGTCGAAACAGGCGAGGGGCTGAGTTTCCCGCGTTTCGACCGGCATTGCAGCGACACCGCGAAATCTAGGGCACTCGACGCCAAGCGTAAGGCAGCCGAGCGGGCCTGTCCGGCTCTTGTCCAAGATTTGTCCGGTTCGCAACCGGACATAAACCGGACCAGAGAAGAAGAAGAGAAGAATAAGAAACTTCCTCCTCTTCCGCGCGAGGGCTTTGACAGGGAGGCATGGCAGAAACTCCGCAAGGCGTGGAACGCCGGGCCCGGCAAGCAGTGGAAAGCCGTTAACCCGCACCCCAAGGCCGTTCAGCGGATGGCCGAGCCTGGATGGCTGGACGATGCCCTGGCGGCAATCGACCGGCTGAAGCGGTGCCGGTACTTCCGCACGCCCGTTTCGCTGGGCCAGTTCTGCGGGCCCGACTTCGTGACGCTGTGCAACGGCGGCGAATACGACGACCGGCCCGAGGACCGCAAGGCTGACTTCGCCAACACCCCGCCCCCGCCTCGGGCGTTCACTGGGGCTGAGGCCGAAGCGTTTGAACGTACCCGTAGAAAACTAGCTGCCGCCAAGGAGGGCACATGACCACCGAGACCGAGACCGAACGACCGTCGCTGACCGAGCAGCAGGCCCGCGTCCTGCAGTTCATCACGGACAACGCCGCGATGTATTCGCCGACCGTCCGCGAGATTGCCGCTGCCTTTGGGTTCAAGTCGCCCAACGGCGTGACGTGCCATCTCGTTGCCCTAGAGCGAAAGGGCTACCTGAAGCGGCATCGCACCGTGCGTGGAATCGAGGTGCTGAAATGAAGCGTCGCCGCGTGTGTCCCGAGCTTGTCGCCAACGCGTGCCTCGCCCATGCGTGGGATGACGGCATCGACGATGAATCGCGTGCCCTGCTGGAGCAGGCACACAACGTCATCAAGAGCCTCATGGCACGGTGCATCGCCACTGCCAAGGTGCTCGAGGTGGTCGAGGCCGAAATGGCCCAGATGAAATACCCGTTGCTCGGTGAGGAAGACCCAGGGATGTCGCTATGACCACGCAACGCATCATTCAAGGCGACTGCATCGAAGGATTGCGGACGCTACCCGACGCGAGCGTTCACTGCTGCGTGACCAGCCCGCCCTACTGGGGCTTGCGTGACTACGGGCACGACGGGCAGATCGGCCTGGAGTCCACGCCGGAAGCCTACGTCACCCGCATGGTCGAGGTGTTCCGCGAGGTGCGGCGGGTGCTGCGGGAGGATGGGACTTGCTGGGTGAACCTGGGGGACTCATACGCCGCCACCACTAAGGGCAGCGGTGGCACTGGGAAAAGCACACTGGTCGGAACGCCAAACGACGAGAACAGGCAGATATTCAAGCCGCGACGGCTAGACATTGGATCGCTCAAGCCCAAAGACCTCGTCGGCATCCCGTGGCGCGTCGCCTTCGCCTTGCAGGCCGATGGCTGGTGGCTGCGGCAGGACATCATCTGGCACAAGCCCAACCCGATGCCCGAGAGCGTGCGGGACCGATGCACCAAGGCGCACGAATACGTTTTCCTGCTCACCAAAAGCGAGCGGTATTTCTACGACGCGGAGGCGGTGAAGATTCCTGGCAGCGGTCAGACGCAGGGTGGCAAGGGACACAAGCACACCAAAGAAGGCGCAAACGAGTTCAATAGAACCAAGATGGGCCTAATGAATCTTGTTGGTCGGGAGTGGGCTACGGCCAACCGCCGCTCCGTCTGGACGGTCACGACGAAGCCTTACAGCGGTGCCCACTTCGCGGTGATGCCGCCCGATCTGGTCGAGCCGTGCATCCTCGCCGGCTGCCCTGACCAGTGCTGCCCGGCGTGCGGGGCTGGCTATGAGCGGAAACGCGAGAAGACGGGAAAGGTGCTCAGTACCGGCGGGAGTGAAAACAATCGCCGCAACGGTCATACGGATTTCGGCGGCAGCGACATGAACTGCGGGACGTTCGTGCAACATGAATGGAAGACGCTTGGCTGGCAGCCCGCCTGCGATTGCGCCGCCACTGGCACCATCCCCGGCACCGTGCTGGACCCGTTTGCCGGGAGCGGCACGACGCTGGCCGTGGCTGCTGAGCTAGGCCGCAACGCCATCGGGTGCGAACTGAATCCCGAATACATCGCACTTGCTGAGCGGCGCATCAAAGACGCTCGCAGCAGCGTGGCGCTGTTTGAAGGAGTGCCAGTATGACGCTCACCCACCTGGCCCTCATCAGCATCGGCAATATCGTTCTCGCCTGCACGTTCGTGTTGGGCGTTCTGGTTGGTTGTTCTCTCCAAGCGCGAAAGGAATCACGCAATGGCTACGAAGGTAAAGGCTCGGACTGGTGGCATCGTATTGAACGCGAGCGAGCTGAAGAGTGCGCTCGGCGCGGTCGCTGCGGCGGTGGGAAGGACTCGCCCGGTGCTGGCGAACGTCCGCATCGGTGACGGGCTCATGTCTGCCACGGACCTGGAGGTGCGAATCGACACGGTGCTCGACTACCAGGGCGATGCCCTGCTGTTGCCGCACGCGAGGCTGTCGGCCATCCTCGGTGCCAGCACTGGCGACGAGGTGACGCTGACGCCGAAGGGCTCGTCTTGCGTCGTGCGAATCGGCCGGGGCGAGTGGACGCTGCCGACCGAGGACGCTGCCGAGTTCCCGACGTGGGAGCCGGGCGGGCTCAAGCCGGTGACGCGGCTGCCGGCTGACGAGTTCTGCCGGGCGGTGCGGGCGGTCGAACACGCGACCGACAACGAGAGCAGCCGCTATGCCCTCGGTGCGGTGCTCGTGGACGTGACCGATGGCGTCGTGAACCTCGTGGCAACGGACGGGCGGCGGATGTCGGTGGCCGAGTGCGAGCACGACCTGGCGGTCGATGACGGGCAGACGCTCGTGCCGGCTCGCGTGATGTCGATTCTGTCTCGGCTGGCTGGCGGCAACGAGGGCAGCGTGCAGCTCGAGGCCGACGCCAACACGATGATGGCGACCATCGGCAGCCACACCGTGACGGCGCAACTGACGCAGGGCCGGTTCCCCCGGTGGCGTGACGTTCTGCCTGCGGACGGGCCGCAGCCGACCACGGTGCTTGCGGCTGAGTTGCTGTCGGCGACCAGGGCGGCGGCCATCGTGGCGAGTGAGCAGAGCCGGGGCGTGGACTACACGTTCACCGCCGAGGGGCTGCACCTGCACGGGCAGTCGGCTGAGTGCGGCGAATCGAGCGTGACGTGCGAGATCGTGGAGTTCGGCCACGAATGCACGGTGAAGCTCGACCCGGTCTTCGTGCGTGAGTGGCTGCAGGGCTTGCCGGCTGACGGCGAGCCGACCATCAGCGTGCAGGCGAAGGACAAGGCATCCGCCGTCGTGATGCGGGCCGACTCCTACACGGGCGTCATCATGCCGCTCGACCCGTCTGCTTGACGGGCGTCCTACGGTTGCGTCGTGTTCGATTTCACCACGGAGGGTTTCCCCATGCGTTTCGTTTTGGCTCTTGTGTTGTGCTTCGCGTGCGTGCCGGCGTTCGCCGACCGCTACGTGACGCGGGTGCGAACGTCTGCGGCGGAAGACGCGGAACACATGGCTCGCACGGGGCGATTCGCCCATCGTGGCACGGCGGGCTGCCGTGAGGGTATCGGCATGGGTTCAACGCCCGAGCAGGCGTTGGCGAATTGCTGCTACTGGGGCCGCTACGCCGTGCGTGAGAAGGCGGTCGCTCGCGGTGCGAACGGCCGGTACTACGCCGTGGTTCGGTATCACGACTGACTGACTAGGCTGCCCCGGCTGGCTGGCGTGCGTCGCATCTCCGCAACGTCACCAGCCGGGGCGTCACCAACGAGAGACACCATGCCACGTAGCGTCCAGGTTGACCGCCAGGAGTTCGCCCGTCTGTGGGAAGAGGGCGTGCCTTCGTACCGCATCGCGGAGCGATTGGGCATTCACGCCAACACGGTGACGCGGATGGCGTATGAGCTGCGGCTGCCACGACGGGGCCGCAAGGTGGACGTGCCGACGCTGTTTCTCCTGTGGGCCGACATGACGCTGACCCGCGTCGAGGTGGCTCGCAAGCTGGGCGTGACCGAAGGAAACCTCACACGGCTCGCGGAGAGGTACGGGCTGGGTCCGCGTGGTAGACAACATCGGGCGTTCAGTATGGATGACCCGACGCCGGAAGAGATTGCCGAACGGGCGAGGGAATGCCGCGAAAGGCACTTTGCCCAGCGGCGGGCGGAAACGGCAACGGCGACCGACAGCAAACTGAGCAAGAGGAGGGCACGATGCCTGGCATGACTGACCGCGACCACTTCGCCGCAGCGGCGTTGACGGGGCTGCTGTACCCGGAGGTCGATGACGAGTTTGCGATGCCTTACATCGTCGGACGTGCCTACCTATGGGCCGACGCAATGCTCCGCGAGCGGGAGCGCCGCGAGCCTAAGACACTCAACAGCGGCGTTTACGGGCCGGAATGGCACGCCGCAGTACCAAATCTAGACGCCGCGCCGGCGGCGAGAGCCAGTGAGGCGCCGGCCTCGCCCGAAAGGGTCCGCGTACGCGGTGACGCTGGCACCGGCGATACACAGGAGATTGCGGCTTTCCGGCGGTTCGTCGGTGAGGTGATGAACTGGATCAGCGAGGCGACAGGCTTCCTGCACGACGACGTTTTGCGGACGGACGATGCGCGTGACTTCATCCACAATGCCTGCATGCGGTGCTGGGATGCGTTCGACCGCATAGCGTCCCCCACAGACCATGGAGCCTCGCCGGAGGCTAGAGCCAGCGGTGAGTCGGTCGTTCCACAACCGACACCGCGCGGAGACAGCGACCGCACAGATAAAGCGGCACCGCGACCCTCCGAAGGCACCGGCGATACACCCGCCACGCACGCTACACCTCCGCAGGGCAGTGAGCCGCGCGAGGGTACGGAGCCGGTGGCGTGGGCGACGTTCTACCCAAACGGATCGACGGCGTCGGTCTACGTTGGCAGGCAGCCGCAGCATGCGGAGCCCCTCTTCCGCCAGCCGCCGTGTCACGATTCTTCTCAAAAAAACTTGACGCTCACCGACGCGGAGGCTGAGACGCTCCGCGAGTTGCGCGACGAGGCGGCGCAGTACGCCGACGAGATTGGCCTGTGTGCGTCTGAGGTCCGGGCGAGGCAGCGGATTATCGACGGCCTGCTGGAGCGGCTTGGAGGTGGGAGATGAGCGAGCCGTCCGCTGCATCCGCTGGTTCGCTGGCGTATCGTATGGGAAAGACGACGCGAAACAGAGGATTGCCAATATGAGTGGCGAGTGGATTCCGGTGACGGAGCGGCTGCCTGAAGAAGGCGTCGATGTTCTGGTGGTGCTGCCAGAGCAGGCCGGGATCAAGTTCGGCGTCTATGTCGCTCGGTTGTCGATACTGAAATCTCTTCGCGGCACGTTTTCGACGTACTTCGGATTTGGATATGAGGCTACTCACTGGATGCCGATCCCAGTCCCGCCAACGGACGCCAAGTAGCCAGCGAACACGCAGGATCAGCGGCTCGCGACCGCTGACGAAACTACACCCGCAGGCGGCATCGCGAGTCCGCTGCATCCGCTGGTTCTCAAATGCGAATCGTAGGGCTTGACGATTTCCTGTTGCTTCCAGCCGGCACGGTGTTTGCCAAATACAGGCCGCAGATATTTGACGAGTTGTGCGTCAAGGGGGACAGCATCAGCGAGTCCAGCGATTTCTTCTACCGGCCGATATGGGAGCCATACGCCTACAGCAGCGGCGAACTTCACGACGTTTTGGTCGCTGCGGAGGGGCGTAAGGCGGAAGTGCAAATCGACACCGACTGCTGGCAACGGGACGGGCTTTATGAGTACGACCAACTGTTCGCAGTGTTTTCCAGTGATGAGGTCGTGAAGATTGCGGAATCGCTGGTGGCGGCTGCGAAGGGTGGTTGAGAACGCCCGCGATCACCAGCGGCGAGGAGATGACATGAACAACGAAAACGAGACAGGAGAGCCGTCTGGTGCATCCGGTGGTTCTCGCGGGTCGTTTTGGCTCATTACGGTGGCGCAAGACGACTGTCGCGGCTTCTCAACAGTCCCAATAGCACAGCATCCGGCCGACTACATATCAAAAAACGCAGGTGACTCGCTGATCTGTGCGATCCCAATATCCAGAAAGCAGTTCCTTGTCGCCAAGAGGGCATACGAAAATGGATAAGACTAAAGTGTTTTCTTGCGCGTTGGCAACGATTGCGATGTGTGTGTCAGTTTTTGCTCTGTACCGAGCGCATCAGTTTGATGCGTTTGCGTGGAGGCTGGTTCGTCAGAATAGCGGCACCAGCGAGATTGTTGTTGAGTATTTGGGCGAGGTACAGCAACTTCGCGACCGGGTAGAGCAACTTGAGCGCACCAAGAAGTGAGAACACGCGAGATCAACAGCCGCGAACAAAGGAGGCGGCCAACATGAGCGATACGAATGAGCGGTCTGTTGCATCGGCTGGTTCTGTGGCGTGGCGGTCGCTCGGGATGATTTCCGACGACAGGCTCAAGAGCCTCATGGCAGACGTTGGGATGCCAAACAGCCGCAGCCTCAAGGATGCGTTGATTCAGTGCGACAAAGAGGCGAGGCTTGACGCTGCCAGCCGGTTGTCGCTCACCGACGCGGAGCGGGAGGGGGTAGAGGCGATGGCGCACTGGTGCGATGTAGACAGCGGCTATTGCCGCGAGGCTGACGACCAGAAAGCCGCCGACCACTACGCAGCGAGGGCCGCCAACCTCCGCGGCCTGCTAGAGCGGCTGGGCTAGGCCACAGAACGGCCGCGATCACCTGCGGCGAGGAGGAGACGATGACTGAACCAAACGAGACAGCCGAGCCGTCTGGTGCATCCGGTGGTTATGCAGGACGGCAGGCGACCATGAGCAAATACATCAGCACCTATGAGGCACTGTGCCCGCGTGACAGGATCAGCCCCAGCGATCCAAGGCGGCCAGCAATCATCGCTGAAATGCGAGCCATTCATAGGGCAAAGACGGCGGCGCAGGCGGCGGCTGTCATTGCGTGGTGGGCAGTATGGCCGAACGATCAGCACTCAACAGCAGAAGACTTTTGCCGAGACGCAAGACGCATCATGGCAAATGGGCACGCATAACACGCAGGATCAGCGGCGGCGCAGCCGTCCGCTGCATCCGCTGGTTCGCTGGCGTATCGTATGAGAAAGACGACGCGAAACGGAGGATTGCGAATATGAGTGGGGAGTGGATTCCGGTGACGGAGCGGCTGCCGGAATCACTGGAGATTGTGCTGACGGCTGGCCCCTGCGGGCCTGTCATTGGTTACGTTTGCCGAAAAGGCCGATGGCACTCGGAGCACTGCGACAACGAAACTGGCGAGCCTTACCTGGGGGACTTTGGCGGCGCGCCCACCCACTGGATGCAGCTTCCTGCCCCGCCAACGGACGCCAAGTAGCCAGCGAACGGCAAAGATGAGCAGCGGCGAACCCATGGCTGACCACACCGCAGGACAACGCGAGCCGTCTGCTCCATCGCGTGGTTCTCTCTCGTCGCAGCGGAGATTGACGATAGCCCTGGACTATGACGACACCTACACCGAAGACCCTGCGTTTTGGTGCGCCATGATTCACGCGGCCCGCAAGTTCGGCCACACCGTCGTCTGCATCACGGCACGGCGTAAGACGTTTGAGAACATGAAGGAGTTGCGGGATACGTTGCCAACTGACGTTGAGGCTCACTTTTCGTATGACGAGCCGAAGGCGGAATACGCCAAGCGGAACGGGATCGCGGTGGATGTGTGGATTGACGATTCGCCAGGATGGATCGTCGGGATTACCTGAGAGAACCAGTGTTTCTACGGCCCCGTATAACACGCCGCGCCGCTTGCGATATTCACAACGTCCAGGCGGTTTCGCTGATTATCTGCCGGGTAACGCGCGAGACGATACGGGCGATGATTTCGCCGGCGTGCCTGGAAGTTTGACAACGCCGCCATGCTTCGTGCATGGCATTGACATTCACCGTTCCAGGCGAGCCCGTTCCGCAGCCGAGGCCGCGAGTCTCGACGCGTGGCGGCTTCGCTCGCGCCTACGTGCCGGCGAAGCATCCCGTGCATGCGTACCGGGCGGCGATTGCGAACGCTGCTCGAGCGGCGGGGGCTGGCGTGCACGGCGAGCCGGTTGGCGTGCTGATTGACCTTGTATGGGAACGCCCGAAGTCACACATACGAAAGAGTGGCGTGAAGCCTGACGCTCCGCAGTATCCCCGCTGCGACGTGGACAACGCGGCGAAAGCTGTGCTGGACGCCCTGAACGGCGTGGCGTGGGAAGACGATAGCCAGGTCTGTTCGTTGACAGTGGCGAAACACTACGGCACGGAGGCACGCACGGTCGTGCAAATCGTATGACGCCCCGCATCTGGCGTGAACTACTGGAGAGCGACGCGGGATGGTGGCGGGCTCACATGGCCCTGCCCAGCATCGTGCAGCACCACATTCCGCAGCCGACCGCAGGCGTTGAGGTTGGCGTCGCGTGCGGCTCGATGACCGTCTGGCTCTTGCGGTTGCTCCCGAGTCTGTCGATGACGGCGGTAGACCCGTTCGCGGCGTATGACCCGGACGATGGGCTGACGGAGTTGATGACGCATCACGGCGATGCCCTGCATGAGTTCGTCGCGGCTCGTCTCGCGGCCGAGTTTCCGACGCGGGCGGCAGTGTGGCGGAAGCCGAGTCTGGAGGCTGCGCCGCTGGTGCCCGACGCCAGCCAGGATTTCGTGTTCATCGACGCCGACCATCGGTACGAAGCGGTGCGGGATGACATTGCCGCGTGGCTCCCGAAGGTGCGGTCGGGTGGGCTCATCTGCGGGCACGACTACGGCAACGGGTTCCCCGGCGTGGAGCGTGCGGTGCAAGAGATGCTGACCGGGCGTGAAGTGAACGTGCATCGCGGCAGCACGATTTGGTTTTCGAGGGTCGCATGAGCAGCAAGACCGTCGTGATGATGACGCTGTGCAATCGCCCAAGCTACACGGCGCAGGTGCTGGGGGCTCTCGCCCGCTGCGATGACGTGGACCGCTTCCCGATTGGGCTCTTGTGCGAGCCGGTGAATGACGAAGTCATCGACATCGCTGGCAAGTTCACGACGCTGCCGCATATCAAAGCGTTCGCCATGAAGGGCTCGACGCGGGTCGGGTGCAACGTCAACACGTATTCGGCTCTCGCCTACGGGTTTGACCATCACGACCGCGTGATTGCCCTGGAGGATGACACCGTACCGGGCCGGGACTTCCTCCGATTCTGCGAATGGGGGCTGAACCAGTACGAACGTGACGAGACGGTGTTTTCCATCTGCGGATACCAGCGGACGCCGCCGAATGAGGTGGGCTTTCGCAACGCCGTCATCCGCGAGCAGTGGTTCACGCCGTGGGGCTGGGCGACGTGGCGAGACCGCTGGCACAGCGTCCGCGAACATTGGCCGGCGGATGACAAACAGGTGTCGTGGGATACCGTGCTGGACAAGCTGACGCGACGCGACCGCTACGAAGTGCGGCCGATGCTGGCACGGATTCAAAACATCGGAGCCGAAGGCGGGACGCATGTGCCCGGTGCGGCGTGGCACGCGGCGCATCATCTCAACCGGCACTGGGTCGAGAGCGTACCCGGCCCTCGCGTAGACGAGTGGTATGAAGTGAACGCCAGCGAGACGAAGGCATTGAGGGCAGACCATCCATGTTGAGACTCGTCACGTATCACACGCCGTCGCATCGGGAAATGTGCCAGCGGTTCGTCCTCTCGCGGGCGTATGGATTCAAGGAAGTGCGGTCGTTTGAATACAAGCAGACCTGCCCGAGCGGAACGTTCAAGCAAGAGGGCTGGAATCGGTGCATGGATGACAAGCTCGATTGCCTCATGCGGTTGCCGATGGACGGCACGCCCACGGTGTACGTCGATGCCGACGTGTGCCTGATGCCTGGGCTGCACGATTGGGCCGAGCGGCAGTTTGCCGACCTCGACTTCGACGGCGTGGCGATGAGCGATGACGTGATTCAGTGGTGTGCGGGCGTGATGCTGTTCCGTTCCACGTCTCGCGTCCATGCGTGGTGGCGGTTGCTTGCGGACCTGTCGGCCATCTGGGACCTGCCCGACCAAGAGGTCATCGACCAACTGCGGATGCACTCGCAGCAGCGGGGCACGACGCTGCCGGTGCCGCTGACGCTCTTGCCGCGCGACCGGGTGTGCAACTGGGCGACGGTGAGCCAGCCGAACGTGCCGCCACCGTGGACGGGCGAGACGTTTGAAGTGCCGTCGACGTGCGTGGCGTGGCACGCGAACTGGACCGTCGGCGTAGAACGGAAGGTCGAGATGCTGGAGCGCGTGCTACATGGCAGGCAACACCGCAGCGATTGACCGCGCGACGCTGGAAGCCCAGTGGGCGTCATACCAGCCCATGGCCGAGATAGCGTCTCACCATTCCATATCCAAGGACCAGCTCATTCGCTTGCGAATTGTCTGGAACCTCCCGCTACGCCTCGACCGACGCCGCCGCTACAAGCCCTCGCGGGCCGAGCGGATGCTGGACCCGACGCCCGAGGAACTGGCGGCCAGCGAAAACAGTCTGGCCCTGGCTCCGATGGTCGCGGCCCGTGCGACGTGCGAATCGGCGTTGTGGACCGACGAAGTTCGTGCCCAGCGTCAGGCCGTGCAGCCGACGCCGTTCCGGCTGGCTCGCATCGAGGTGCCGGGCGAACTGCTCGACGAGGTGGAGGAGTCGCCGGATTGGTAGGCGGCGAAACTGCAAGGCAACCCGCCCAGCGTGGTAGACCGGAGATACCCCGCAAGGAGAGCCTGCCATGCCCGACTACGGTGCCACGCCTGCCGAGGAAGCCAAGTACGGCAACGCCCTGAACCTCTGGCAGTCGCTCATGCTGCTGCAGCGGTGGAGCCCTCTGATTGGGTTCGGCCAGCGGTTCGTACAGGAAGTGGACCCGTACAAGAAGTCCATCATCGTGGGCGAGGCGGCCGAGTGGCTGGCGTCGCAGACGGCGGCGCAGGCGGATGACCAGTTCGTCAAGTTGCTTGCGGACCTGCTCAAGACCCAGCAGGGCGAAGCCCTCGTGCGTTGGATTCTCTTGCAGGTCGAGGCCGTGCGGTGAATGAATACCTCTTTCGTTTCGCTGCCGTCGCTGCTGCGGCGGCTTTACTCGCTGCTCCCTACCGGCAGCAAATCCAAGCCCTCGCGGGTCGTGCGGTGGAAGCCCTGCGTGCGAAGGCCGGGCTCCTCGGCCGGATCGCCGCCGCCGGTCTGCTGATTGCCGCCGCGTGGGGCAAGGTGCCGCTGCCGACGCTGCCCGCCGTCGCCCCGCAGGTGACGGTTGCAACGCCGAGCGACGAGATGCAACGCCTTGTTACGCCCGTGACCGACGCCCTACGGAGTCTGCCGGCGAGCGACCGGGTATTGTGGGCCGCCCTGTGGACGAAAGCGGGCGTGGTCGCCGCTGGCGATGCCGTCACCGCTCAGGTGGCGTTCACCGACACGCGAGCCCTGCGGGACTTCACCGCCCTCGCCGTTGACATCGGCTGGCGTCGCATCGGGAAGCACGCTCCCGGCTCCCAGGAATCGCTCAGGACGGCCGTCGAGGCTGCCTATGGGTCTGCGGTCGGCAAGGATGTGGTGCCCGTCACGAGCGAACTGCGGGGCCGATACGTTGAGTTTGCGAATGCCGTTGCTTGGGCCAGCACGAGGTGAGCGATGGCCGAGCATGGCATGGGGTACATCCCAGATCCCGCCGGGGCGGAAGCGTTCGTCGCCAGCCTGCCGCATCCGACGTTGGCATCCGCTGGCCCTGACCTTCGGGCGGCGAAGGAAGACGTGATGCTCTATCCCGCCCTGCTGGCGTGCCAGCCCTCCTGGCGGCGTGGCTCGCAGGGGCAGGTCGGCAGTTGCGTCGGGTGGGGCGCGA
>Ga0315900_10006798_pt1 | contig 15196 bp, 9 predicted proteins | sample LakEriMetagenome_FD_203521 | JGI IMG/M metagenome (GOLD analysis project Ga0315900, IMG submission 203521) | Freshwater fungal communities from buoy surface, Lake Erie, Ohio, United States - Buoy 12 MA114 | ecosystem: Environmental > Aquatic > Freshwater > Lake > Lake biofilm | place: USA: Lake...
TCCGACCGAAGTCAGAGCCGGCGGCTGTACACGCGACCGGAACCATCGATTCGGCCCCCAACGAGCCTCGTTAAGAGCTCACCGGCATGGGTCGGCGTCATCACGGACATGGCAGAAAACGTATCGCCTCGCGACCCTCGAGGGTCGCCGTCCGTATCCTAGCAGGAAGGCCGGCTGCGGCGACTGCCCGCGCCCCGCGGCAGCACGAGTGATCAGTAATCGCCCGAGTCCCGGCCGTACGGCTCCATGGCCTTGGTATTGCGTTCCACGGCCATCACCACGGTCTGCCGGGCGTTGCCGCCCTGCAGGCTGGCCACGATCGGCAGCACCTGCCGCTTGTTTGGCAACTCGACGCGTACGCGGAACGTGCCGTCGGGCTGCACCTTCACCGGCTCCCCCTGCAGGGTCACGTAGGCTTCGGGTTGAGTGACCCCGTAGACGATCATCTCGGCGTCCACCTCCAACTGGAATCCCATCGGCGACTGGCTCTCGTCCTCGGAGTCGGCGTCGGAAGCGGTGCGGCTGACCGGTGGGCCCATCGGTCGGCGGAGGCGCTCCTCGAACAATTCCTGGAGTTCCGTGCTGTTGTTTTCCGGAGAAAAACCTCCGCTCATCGCGTAGATCCGGTCGCAGTCACCGACGATCTCTCCCCAATGCGCGTCGAGCGTGTCGCACTGCGATGCAGGAGGCGTCTGCACCGCGTTGCTGCGGGCCAGCGCCTGGAATCGTCGGGTGGCGGTGAGGTAGCCGATCTCCACTCGGCAGCGGAGCGGTTCGCGGATGTCGATGAACCAGTTCTTCACGCCGCCATGCACCTCGATCTCGCGAATGACGCGTTCCGAGGGGGCGCCCTGAGCGGCGTTTTCGAGTTGCAGCACGCGAAGCACGGGGCGGGCACCATGCCACTCCTGGCCGAGGGCGACCTGCGCGCGGGTGATGCTTCGCGGGGTCACCTCCCAAAACGCATGCAGCCAGTGCGGACCACGAACCATGAGCACCATGCGGTCGCGGGCTGGGCGGCCCGCCCTGCCATTTTCCGGCTTCGTCGCCAGGTCCTTCGCCTTGGCCAAACGTTGCCGGGCCTCGGCGATGCGTTGGGCCACCTCCGGGCTCGTCGCCGGCGCGGCCGCCCCGGCCTGGGGGCCGGTGGCCTTGGTGACAGAGCGCAGAGCGCTTCCCGGTCCCGGTTCGAGCAGGGCCGACTTGGCCTTGCGCACCAGCGCCCGGATGAGCTGGTCCTTGCGCATCGAGTGCCAGCCCTGCACGCCATGCTGCTTGGCCAGCCTGGCCAAGTCGCGGACCGGTTTGTCCCTCAGGCTCGCGGTCGTCATGCTGACGGCTCTCCGGCGCGGGGCCTGGGACGAGCGCGATCCGAAGGATCACTCGTGACCGTCCTGGCTCACACCCCGACGGTACCGTCAAACTCCGGCCAAGGCAAACATTTGGCACCAGCCGTTAAGCTGCAAGTCGTTTCCCAGAAAGGGCTTCCGGGTGCTGCCCAGCGCCGCGAACGGGGGTCAGTCGCCCCGCAACTTCAAGCCGCGTTCGGAGAGTTTTTCCCGGACCTCGTTGAGGCTCGTGACGCCGAAGTTCTTGCACTCGAGCAGGTCCTCGGCGGTCCGTCGGACCAAGTCGCCGATCGAGGCGATCCCGAGTTTCGTGGTGCACTTGCGGGCCCGCACCGAGAGGTTGAGCTCGGTGATCGGCAGGTTGTAGACCTCCTGCTCGTCGGCCGAGGGCTCCAATGCCTCCGGCTCCGGTTCGGCGGTGGCCGCCGGCTCGGCGATCTGCCCCAGCGTCAACCCCTTGGAGGCCAGCATGTCCTTGATTTCGACGAGGCTCGTTTCGCCGAAGTTCTTGCTGGCCAGAATCTCCTCCTCGGTCGTCCGCGCCAGGTCTCCGAGCGTCTGGATGCCCATCTTTTGCAGGCAGTTACGGCTGCGCACCGACAGTTCGAAGTCGCTGACCGGCAGGCTCAGCACCTGGTCGAGCCGATCCCGCTGTTTGGCTTCCTGCTCGTCGAGTTGGCGGTCGCCCGAGGCGGACGAATCCTTGAGGAACAGCCGGGCACGCGGGTGGTCGGGGAACGCTTCCAGGACCCGCCGATAGCACTGCTGGGCCCTCGCGAAGTCGTCCTTGTCCTCGTAGAGCAGGCCGAGGTTGATGAGCGTGGAGACGTTGGCGGGGTATCGGGCCAGCGACCGCTCGTAGTACGCCTGAGCCTCGTCCTCGTTGCCGACACGGTCGGACAGGACGCCCATCATGAACAGCGCCACGGGGTGCCCGGGATCGATGGCGAGCGACTTCTCCAGAGCTTCGACGACCTGCTCGAGCGGTCGCCCCTCATCGGAGAGCAGGCCCGCCCGGGCCGCCCAGCAATCGGCCGATGCCTCCGCAGTCTTGCCGATGCTGTCGAGTTCCTTGCGAGCCTCTTCGTGGCGGCCGATCGCCCGCAGCGACGAGGCCGTCGCCGCCGCGCATGCCGCGGCGTCGTATCCTGCCTTGCGGGCAGACACGAACAGCTCGTGGGCCTTGTCGTGGACCCCTTCCACGGCGTGGGCCAGGCCCTGATGAAAGAGCGCCAAAGCACCGCCGTCGGCCGAGCGCAGAGTCTCCAACGCCTCGCGGGCACGCCCCAGTAACTGCTGACAGACGCCGAGTTTGACCGACGATGCCGGACTGCGATCAGGCACCGACTCGAGATCGCGAACGGCCGCGCGCAGGTCGCGGTGGGCGGCGGCGTCGCTTCCCAGGGCGTCGATCACGGCGCGAACTTCAGCGGGACCGAACGGGCCGCTGCCGGTGATCAGGTCACGAATGTCGATGCGGGCGGTGGCAACCATCGCGGATGGGTTCTCCGGGTCTTCCTTTGGTCGGTGAGCTCTGCCGAGAGCCAGCGGTGGGAATCGAACCCACAACCCCCGCATTACGAATGCGGTGCTCTGCCAATTGAAGCTACGCTGGCGCGATGGCGGGCCTCACGGCGGCCGTCGGCATGGCCCGCAGCCCCGCAAAACTAGCGCACGGTGACGGCCATCGTCAAGAGAGGGCCGTTTTCCAGCCCAAACTGACGTCGGCGCCCGCCGGCCCGCGGCAAATAAAAAAGTGGGGTCTCTGACCCGACAGGTGCACCCTGTCATGGGAATGCGGGTCAGGGGCAAGGCGACCGCACTCCCGGAATAGGTCGGAGACCCCACCTTGGTGTTCCAAGTTTGGGTCGTGGCGGGGACCGGAATTCCTCGTCACGATTCACTGGGAAGTGCATGAAGCGTGCCAAACGGGCCGGTGGCGAAAAAAATCCTCCAGCGCGCCGTTCGATGCCGTTCGTGGACGACGAAGATCCGCGAAAACACCGGTCAAGGCGCGATTTCGAAGGCACACCCGGGTCGATCTCCGCGGCTGTCGCATCGTGAGACAAGCCCTTTGCCACTCGCTCCCACGCGCTCACTTTTGCTACGCGCGCCGCAATTTGCGTCGCGCGATCGCGTCCGCTCCCGTCCGGCCGCGGTATGATCCCTCGGCGAGCGAGGCCCCGTCCGTCCCAGCCGCGGCACGGCCCGTTACCATGACCCCGGCGTCGCGAACGCCCGTGGAGAAGGTCCCTTGAATCCCAGACTCCCAGCCCACATCGGCAGGTATCGGTGCGGACCCGATCAGCCCCTGCTCGTGATCGCAGGGCCGTGCGTCATCGAGACCGCGGATCTGTGCATGCGGATTGCCGACGCCCTGTTGCGGATGGCTTCCCGGTTGGCCGTCCAGGTCGTGTTCAAGGCTTCCTACGACAAGGCCAATCGCACGAGTGCCGCTTCGTTCCGCGGCCCGGGCATGGACGAGGGACTGGCCGTGCTGGAACGCGTACGCGATGCGACGGGCCTCCCCGTCACGACCGACGTGCACCTCCCCGACCAGGCGGCTGCGGCCGGAGACGTCTGTGACATGCTGCAGATCCCGGCCTTCCTCTGCCGCCAGACCGATATCCTTCTCGCGGCGGCCGCCACGGGCCGGGCCGTGAACGTGAAGAAGGGCCAGTTCGTCGCGCCCGGCGACATGCGGCACGCGGTGGCGAAGTTGTTGGCCGGCGGCTGCCACGACATCCTCCTCTGTGAGCGGGGCACGTTTTTCGGGTACGGCCGGCTCGTCAACGATTTCACCGGTTTGCCGGTCATGCGTGGCCTGGGCGTGCCCGTGATCTTCGACGCCACCCACTCGGTGCAGCAGCCGGCCAGCAGGGGCGAAACCACCGGTGGCGACCGCGCGTTCGTCGAACCGTTGGCCCGGGCGGCTGCGGCGGTGGGCATCGACGGCGTGTTCTTCGAGACCCATCCCAACCCCGATTCAAGTCCCAGCGACGGACCCAACATGGTGCCGCTCGACCGGTTGGAGGGTGTGCTCGAACGCGTGCTGCGGATCCACGAGGCGCGGCTGGCTGGAGAGCGTGCATGAGGGCCGCGCGGCCATGGGCGGCATGGTGGAGGGTGGCATTGTTGGTCGCGGCCGCCGCGGTCGCGGGCGGATGCGACGGTCCGAGGAGACCGGCCGCGCCGGAGCCGCTCGCCGGTCGTGCGTCCATGACGACGGCTGCACGGGCCATGGGTGGCAAACTGCTCGACGGCGCGGTTGCCACGCTGGGCCGTCTCGACGACTTCGACGAAGCGCGGGCGGTCGAGCAGGCGTTCGATCGCCTCAACCAGTGGAGCCGCGCGGCGCCATCCGGAGCAGCCTGGCAGGCCGACCCGCTCGCGAAGGCGATTCCCGACCGGCTGAGGTCGGCCGCACCGGCGCTGGACCGGTCAGCATTCGATGCGGCGGGTGACGTGACGCTGCTCCGCGATCGGATCTGGCTGTCGGCGATCGCCCGCACGGCCCGCGGCGACGCCGGCGACGACGTGGCCGTGGCCACGCGACTCTTCGAGTGGACCGTGCGGTCGCTGGCGCTCGTCAGCGATCCACCGATGGTTCCGTCGGCGGCCACGCCAGGCACCCGCTGGTTCCTGCCCGGCGAAATCCTGCTCTCCGGTCGGGCCAGCGCTGCACAGCGCGCCTGGATCTTCCTGCTGCTGGCGCACCAGTGCGGCATCGACGGCGCCATGCTGGCGACCGGGGACGCGGCGGTCGGAAGCCTGCGGCCCTGGGTGCCGGTCATCGTGTCGGAAGGCGACGCGTACCTCTTCGAGCCCACCTACGGCATGCCGGTTCCAGGGCCCGGCGGAACGGGCGTGGCCACCGTCCGGGAGGCGGCAAAGGACCCGTCAGTGCTCGCCGCGCTGTCGTTGCCCGACCGGCCGTATCCGCTGGGTGCCGCCGACATGAAGGGGCTTACGGTGCTGGTGGCGGCCGATCCCTGGGACCTGTCATGTCGCATGGCGGCCCTCGACGGTGACCTGGCTGGCAGGCACGGTGTGCGCGTGGCGGTCGCCGCATCCCGGACGGCTGCTAAGACGGCCGCTGCCTTGCCGGCAGGCACGGAGTCCGCGGCCGGAATCTGGGAATTTCCCTGGGAGACCATCGCCCGACGAGGCGACGTTGCGGCGGTGCTGAAGAAGGAATTGGCGCCGCTCGAGGTCGCCTTCGTGGAACCGGGACCAGCGGGCCGGCCGGCGCGGACGCTGCGACCGCTATTCGCGGCTCGGGTGCGGGAGTTTCGCGGTGACTTCGAGGGGCCGGAGGGAGCCAAGGCCGCCTACCTCGCGGCTCGCCCCTCGCGGGCAACGCTCGCCGAGGCCGTGCAGCGACTGCCGCCCGAGCAGGCTGAAAACGCCTCGCGGCTCTACGCCCGCATGAAGGAGGACGCGACCTACTGGCTGGGCGTGCTCACGCTCGGGGAGGGCGAGTACGCGGCCGCCGTCGACTATCTGGCTCGCATGACGCTTCAAGCCGCACCCGACAGCCGCTGGACCGACGCGGCGCGCGCGAACGTGGCCCGCGCGTTCATCGGGCTGGGCCGGATCGACGAAGCCGTGGGCGCCCTGCGCGCCGACGGGTCGCCGCAGCGGTTCGGCAGCCGGATCCTGGCCGACCGGTTGGAGCGATCGGCTGCCGAGGCCGTCGGCCGCTGAACAGCGGCACGAAACGGTCCGCATTGCCCGCCAGGCCGGCGGCGGGTAGAGTCTGGGGCTCCGGTGCGAGGCGGGTCGCCGCCCACCGCGCTCCCGCCCCCGCACGAAGACACGACCATGAAAGACGGCATTCATCCCAACTACATCGACACCGTCGCCCGGTGCGGCTGCGGCAACACGTTTTCCACGCGGAGCACCGTGCCGGAGATCAAGGTCGACATCTGCAACGTCTGCCACCCGTTCTTCACCGGCAAGCTGAAGTTCATCGACACGGCCGGCCGAATCGAGAAGTTCAAGTCGAAGTTCGCCGGTGCCGGATACGCGAGCCTCAAGAAGAAGAAGGCGGGCCCTGCGGCGGCTGCCGCCGACGCGTCCGCATCCTGATCCATGCGCGACGAACTGGAAGCCAGGCTCGCCCGGTTCGAGGAACTGGAGCGGGCCATGGTCGATCCGGCGGTGCTGGGTGACCAGCAGCGTCTGGCGGCCACGGCGCGGGAGCACGGCACACTGGCCCGGCTGGCACTCAAGTACCGTGGCTTCGTATCACTGGAACGGCAGATCGGCGACCTGGCGGAGATGAGCCGCGGTCCCGATGTGGAGTTGCGGGCGCTCGCGGCGGCGGAGCTCCCGGATCTGGAACAGCGGCGCGAGGCGGAGTGGGACGAACTGCTCGAGCTCTGTTCCGGCGACGAAGATGCCGATCGGACGCGTTGCATCGTGGAACTGCGGGCCGGCACCGGAGGCGATGAAGCCGCGCTGTTCGTCCGTGACCTCTACGAGATGTACCGCCGCCACGGTGTGGAGCGGGGCTGGGACTTCGAGGTCATGGACGCCAGCCCCACGGAACTGGGCGGCTTCAAGGAACTCGTGTTGGGCGTGTCTGGCGAGTCCGTGTACCGTCACCTGCAGCACGAGAGCGGCGGGCACCGCGTGCAGCGGGTGCCCGACACCGAGGCCAAGGGACGGATCCACACCTCCGCGGCAACCGTGGCGGTGCTTCCCGAGCCCGAGGACGTGGAGGTGTCGCTCGCTCCCGACGAATACCGCAAAGACCTGTTTTGCGCCAGCGGCCCGGGGGGGCAGCACGTCAACAAGACGGCCTCCGCCGTCCGCCTGACGCACCTGGAAACCGGCATCGTGGTGCAGTGTCAGGATGAGAAGAGCCAGCACAAGAACCTGGCCAAGGCGCTGCGCGTGCTGAAGACGCGGATCTACGAACACCGGCGGCGCATCGAGCACGAGAAGCGGGCCTCGGAACGCAAGAGTCTGGTGGGCTCGGGCGACCGCAGCCAGCGGATTCGCACCTACAACTTTCCGCAGAACAGGGTCACCGACCATCGCATCAACGAGAGTTTCACGCTCGACCAGGTGATGGCCGGCCGGCTGGGGCTCGTGATCGACGCCATCGAGAAACACGCCCGCGAGCAGCGCCGGGCCGACATGGCCCGCTCGGCTCGGCCCGCGGGCGAGGCGGTCCAGTGACCCCCGGGCATATCCCATGAGCGACGAGCAGTGGACGGTGGGCCGGTTGCTGGCCTGGACGACCGACTGGCTCGCCGCACGCGGCAGCGATTCGGCCCGGCTCGACGCGGAGGTCCTTCTGGCGAGCGTGCGCGGCTGCCCGCGCATCGCCCTCTACACGGCCTTCGACGTGCCGGTGGGCGAGGCCGAGCGGGCCCGGTTTCGCGAACTCGTCAAGCGGCGCGGCGACGGGGAGCCGGTGGCCTACCTGGTGGGCAGCCGAGAGTTCTTCTCGCTCGCCTTCGCTGTCACCAGGGACGTGCTCGTGCCCCGGCCCGAGACCGAGGGGCTCGTGGTTCGGGCGCTCGATCTGATCCGCAGCGCCGAGGCGCCGCGGATCGTGGACGTGGGTACTGGCTCGGGCGCCGTCGTCGTGGCCTTGGCCAAGCACCTGCCGCGGGCCAGGCTGGCGGCCACCGACATCTCGGCCGCGGCCCTGGACGTGGCCCGTGGCAACGCTGCCCGTCACGGGGTGGCCGACCGCATCGAGTTCGTGGAATGCGACCTGCTCGCCGACCCCCGCCTCGCAGGGCCTTGGGATGTGATCGTCAGCAACCCGCCTTACGTCCGCGAGGACGAATTCGAGTCCCTGCCCCGGGACGTTCGCCTGCACGAGCCAAGGATGGCGCTGGTGGCGGGGCCCACGGGCGCAGAGGTGATCGCCCGGCTGGCTGCCGAGGCGGTCGAACGGCTCGTGCCCGGCGGCTGGCTGCTTTTGGAGGCCGGTCCGACGGTCGCCGCCGCGGCGGAAGCCGCGCTAGCGGCCGTGCCCGGCCTGGTGCCCGGTTCCACGCTCAAGGATCTGGCCGGCTTGCCCCGCGTGTTCCAGGCCCGGCGCGGCTGAGACGGGCTGCGATTGCCCCGCGCGGCCCTGGCTCTCGTCTTTTCAATCAGGGGCCGAACGATCGGCCCTTGGCGGTGATGGCTGCCGCCACGCGGTCCGGCCCGGCACCGGGCGCACGAGGCTCATGATCCGGCACCTGGCACGCATCTCTGGTGGCAACGACGGTCGTATCCCGGCGTGGTCCGGGGCACGGAGGCTCGCCGACGTGGCAGGCGTGGTCGTTGTGAGACTGGCCACGGCCGCGCGCGAATGTTGTCGACGCGATCCTCTCCCGTCGCGGCCGCTGGTCGTCGTCGCGGTCTGCCTGGCTGTTGGCTGTGCCGCGGGCCGCTTCGCGATCGCACCCGCCGGCCGGAGTCCGTCCGCCGCGTGGTGGTGCGGCGGTGTCGGCGCGGTGATCGCCTGGAGCCTGCTGGCCCGGCGCCCGTCGGCTGGCGCCACGGCCTTCCTGTGCGGTGCAGTCGTCTGTGCGGGAGCGGCCTGGTCTGCCGCTCGTTTCGACCTATTTCCCGCCGATGAACTGGCCTGGAGCCTGGCCGAGACTCCAGCGCCGGTGGCGATCCGCGGCACGGTGGTGGAGATGCCCCGACCGCTTCCGCCTCCCACCGACGATCCGGCCCGTGCGGCGGCCATCGGCCCAACGAGCGAGTTTGTCGTGCGGGTCGAGGCAAGGCGTGCTGGCAGTCGCTGGCGACGCTGCTCTGGACTGGCGGCCGTTGTCGTGGAGGGCAACGCTCCCCACCTGCCCTCCGGCAGTCGCGTCACCGTCTTTGGACGGGGGTTGCGGCCCTCCCCTGCCCTCAACCCTGGCGAGTTCGATTTCCGGGTCCGGTCACGGTCGCAGCGCTGTCTGTCGATCGTGCGGGTCCACTCCTGGGACTGTGTGAGGGTCAACGCCGGGTCGGGTTGGTCCGTGGCTGGCCTCGTCGACCGCCTGCGGACGGCGGGGCAGGACGTGCTCCGGGCCCACGTATCGCCGCGCCGGGGGCCGTTGGCTGCGGCACTGCTGCTCGGTGCCCGCGAGTCCTTGCCGCGACAGGATACCGACGATTTCCTGGTCACCGGCACGGTCCACATCCTGTCCATCTCCGGACTGCACGTGGGCCTGTTGGCGTTCGCGCTGTTCAGGGTGCTGCGGTTCCTGCCCGTGCCGCGCGGCTGCGCGCTCGCGGCCGTGGCGTCCTGCACGGGACTGTACATGCTGCTCGTGCACGCGGAGACGCCCGTGGTGCGGGCGACGCTGCTGGTCTGGATCGCATGTGCGGGCGCGGCCGTGAGCCGGCGGCCGCAGATGATGACGTCACTTGCCCTGGCGGCCATCGTCGTGCTCGTCTGGCAACCGGCCGACATATTCGCCACCGGGGCACAACTGTCGTTTCTCTCAACGGCGGTGCTGGTGGGCGCGGCTGGGGCAGTGACGCGGCCGCGGCTGCCCGCCGACCCGATCGACAGGCTCATCGAACGCAGCAGGCCAACCGCGGAGCGTGTCCTGCGCGGCGGCCTGGGGCGGACCTGGGAGGCGTTCCTCACCGGAGCGGCCGTGTGGACCGCGACGGCACCGTTGGTCGCGGCCCGGTTCCACGTGCTGAGTCCCGTGGGGCTGGTGGTGAACGTGCTGATCGCGCCTTTGGTGGCCTTGTCGATGGGCTGGGGCTTTCTCTGCCTCGCGTTCGCTCCTGTGTCGCGGACGTTGGCGGGCTGGTGCGGTGGCGCCTGCGACATCACGCTGGCGTGCCTGTCGGCGGTGGTCTCATGGGCGGCGGAGTTGCCGGGCGGCCATGCCTGGCTGGCGGGGCCTGCCGCGTGGTGGGTGACGGGCTGGTACCTGGCCATCGCGGTCGCGCTGCTCCTCCTGCCAACGGCCCGCTTGCGCCGCGGCGGCACCTGGGCCGCGCTGGCCGGCGGTTGGCTCGCGGTGGGCCTGGTCGCGGGTGGCGTGGTGCCTGCCAGTTCGGCACCGCCCGCCGGCATGAGGGTGATCGCCGCGGCGATGGGCCATGGCTGCGGCATCGCCGTCCTGACGCCGACCGGCCGCTGCCTGGTCTACGACGCCGGCCGTTTGGGGGCGCCTGGCGCCGCCCGCCGTGCCCTGGCCGGGGTGCTCTGGAGCGCCGGGCTGTCACGCATCGACACGCTCGTGATCTCGCACGCGGACGCGGACCACTTCAACGCGGTACCCGAGTTGCTCGAGCGCTTCGCGGTGGGGCGGATCGTCGTGCCGGCAGCTTTTCTCGCCAGTCCGGCACCCGGCGTGGCCGACGTGTTGAAGCGTGCCGCTGCGGCGGGCGTGCCCGTGCAGGCGGCGGTCGCCGGCGACTCTTTCGCCATCGACGCCCACTGCCGGGCCCGGGTGTTGCACCCATCCGGGGTCGCGATGGGGCACGAGGTGAAACCGGCTGCTGATCAGCGGGCCGCGGACAATCAGTCGAGCCTCGTGCTGTCGGTGGAGGCGGCCGGACGGAGCCTGCTGCTCACCGGCGATCTCGAGGGAGACGCGCTCGCCGAGTTCGTGGCCGGTGGAACGGAGGCGTGCGACGTTCTCGTGGCCCCGCACCACGGCACCCTCACGAGCCTGCCCCCCGACATCGCACGCTCCACGCGGCCCGAACTCGTGCTGGTGAGCGGGGCTGGAGGCCCGGCCTGGCTCGAGGTTCGGGATGCCTACGGCGCGGCGATTCCCGCCGGGGTCGGGGCGGTGCTCAAGACGGGCGGCGAAGGTGCCGTGGCCATCGAGTGTGCCGCCGATCGCGTCACGGCGGCGCGGTTTCGCGACGGTGGTTGGCGACCGTTGCAGATCACGGCCGCCTCGCCGGTCAGGTCGCCACTCCCCTGCCCGGCCGCGTCAACGCGGCGCCTGCGGCCAGCAGCAGCAGTTGACTGACGACGAACGCTCCCAGCAGCATCAGCACGCCGCTGGTGAAGCCATAGCTGTGCAGGCCGATCCCGAGTTGGTTCGTGCCGAACCAACTCCAGGCGGTGACGATGTTGCCGCCGATGGCGAACATCGCGAAGCCTCTCGGTCCGATCCAGCGGTCCCAGCGGGCGTGGAGCACGGCCGCGTTCCAGAGCACGATCATCAGAGCGCCGTTTTCCTTCGGGTCCCAGCCCCAGAACCGACCCCAGCTGTCGTCGGCCCACAGGCCCCCCAACACGGTGCCGATGAAGCTGAAGAAGAGCGCGAAGCAGACCACGCCGTACGTCATGCGATACAGGTCGTCCTGCACGCGACGGTCGTCCTCCCGCACGGCTGCGTCGTCGCCATGGACCAGCCCGGACCAGACCCGCTGGACGATCCAACAGGTGCCCAGCAGGCCGGCCAGGAACGTGGCCCCGTAGCCGAGTGTGACAGTGATCACGTGGGTCGAGAGCCAGAATTGGGTGTCCAGCACCGCCTGCAACACGTGCATCGTGTCGCCCGAGTCGAGCCCATAAGCCACCATCAGCGTGAGGCCACCGCTGATCGCCGCCACGAGATTGCCGATGCCGCGTCGCGAGATCGCTTCCAGGGCGAGTCCGGCGAGCACGCATGCCCAGCCGATGAACACGGCCGACGAGTAGAGGTTCACCACGGGCGGTCGCCCGGTGATGAAAATGCGTGCGGCCAGCGCGAAGGTGTGGAGCACGAGCACGGCCAGCAGCATCCACGACACGAAGCGATTCATGGACCTGTGCCAGATCAGAAAACTCGTGAAGCACAACAGCGCCGCAGCGACGTAGAGCCACTTCGCCAGATCGATCGGCGCAAAGGCATTGAACCAGGTCTCGAAGGCGGCCCTGTCGGCGCTGTTTCGGGACTCGGGCAGAGACGCGCTGGCGGCGCGGAAGGCCGCCAGCGCCCGGTTGAAATCGTCGGCCGACGCGTCGACCGCAGCGAGGAGGTCGGTGAGCGGCAGGATGGTGGGGTTGAGCCGAAAGGCCTCGGGGGCGGCGGCGGCCTTGGCCCGCACGGCGGCGATCACCGCCGGATACAGTGCCTGCCACCGCGCGTCGGTGGCCTGGGAATCGCCGACGGATTGTCGTGGTGGAATCAGCGCCGGCGGATGGCTGTCCTCCACCATCCGCGCGCCGTCGAGCACGCGGCGCAACTGGCTTTCGAACGCGCTGCGAGCCTCCGCCCCCTGCCCGTCCGGTCTGGGAAGCGTCGGCGTCTCATAGGCGATGCGGATCAGGTCGTGGGCCATCAGTTTCTGGTGGATCTCGCTGAATTTTTTTTGCACGAACGTGCGTTGCTCCGCCGGCACGTCGCGCATCCCCTCGATCTGCCTGCGCAGGGCGGGCCGGCCCTTTTCCAGTTCCGCGGCGCTGTAACGGTGTCCCGGATGACGCTCCAGATCGAACAGGTCCACGACCTCCTTGGCGTCGATGCGGAAGACGGGGGCATGTTCCGCCCAGTCGGCTCCGGCCATCAGCGCCAGCAGCCATCGAGCCGCCGGAACGGTGCCCCGTGGCGCGTCGTCGGGCAGTCCCGGTGCCGATTCCGGCATCCGCACCGCGGTGCGGTTGCCGAGCAGTTGCAGCGTGTTGCGCGCGACGGAGTCGAGCGGCTTGATACGCCCCTCGTGCATGACCGGGATCGTGCTCACGCTGCGCCAGTCGTGCGTGCCCTCGGGGGTGGGGCGATGGCTCGCCGCCGGCAGGACGCACGCGGCGACGAGGCCGACCGCCAACGCGGGAGCCAGCCACCGCGACCCAGGCCCGGCGCCGCCCTCTGACACCGGTCCATCGCTCGGACGACGCCGATGACGCGACGTGGGCCTGACGGGTTCCCCGCCTGTGGAACTGCGACTGGCGGGTTCGCGTTCCAGACGGTCGGCGAAGCGCACGAACGTGATGCCGAAGTGAACGAGCATGCCCCAGAAGGCGAGGACGCAGGCCAGGTAGGGGATCAGCCAGCCCGCGTTTTCCACCACCTGCAGGCCGGTCATTTCCCCAGTGCGCCCGCCTCCCAGATCCACCTGAGAATATTGGCTCTGGTAGAACGTCTCACCCCGGTACCGCACCGGGTTGTTCATCCAGATGCGGCCCTTCTGTTCGGCTTTGGTCGCCGGGTCGGCGAAGGTCACGTACGACGAATAATCCCGGGGCGTATTGCTGGCCGAGTAGTCGACCCGCCGCACGTCATCGAGTGTCACCTCGTAGGGCTTGTACTCGCGGCGGAAGCGGAGTTGCAGCCTCCACGGCCGGCCGGCGACCTCGACGGTGTCGCATTCGTCGCCGTCGGATCCCATGAAGATCTGCGCCTGGTCGTTGAGGAACTGTGTCACCAGGTGGGTGCCCAGACTCCTGCCGGTGCTCCGGTCCAGCAATTCCACGTAGGCGGAAGCGATGTTCGATTTCGAGGTGGCGCCCCCTTCCGGTGGCTTGGCGGCGGCCAGCCAGCGGGTACCGAGGCCGGCGTTGGCCGGGTTCGGTGCCACCGGGCCCACGCGCACCACCGTGGAATTTGGAAAAAAATCCCGCACGCGAATCTCGAACGGCAGTTCGGCCACCACGATCGGCTCGCCCCCCGCTCGCGCCTTGAGAAGCCGCCCCGAGATGGCCGTCACGCGATCGTCGCGGTCCTCGCCCGACTCGATCACGGCCAACTCGATCTCGTCGGTCCGGAAGGCCACGTTGGTGGTCTGGCCCTCCAGAAGCGACATGCGCTCTTCGATCTGCCGGTCCCCGAAGGCGAACTGGCCGAACATCAGCATGCCGACCGCGACGTGGATCAGCACGTTCCCCCCGCGAATGCCGAACACCATCACCAGCCCGCCCAGCAGCACGCCTGCCGCTGCGCTCGACTGGATCAACTGCCACATGATGCGCAGGCCGGGGTCGCCCATGCGCCAGGACGGGCCGCCGAAGATGGCCAATGCCGCCAAAACGCCCACGACGTTCGCCGTCAGCAGCAGGGCGGCCCGCACGAGCGACCGGCGGGCGCTCCAGGCCGCTCCGCCCAGGCCGACCGTGAACAATACGCCGCCGGCCTGCACGAGCAGCCACACCTGGGAGTAGTCGATGGGGGGTCGACCCTGCAGCCCGTCGCTGTGGTGGCCCGTCAGGATCACCGCCAGCACCAGCATGGCGCCGAGCGACGAGACGAGCACGCCCCACAGGAGGCGGGGGCCGGAGGCGGCCACCTGGAACCGCGTCACCTTGGCGGCGATCAGGTTGACGAGGAGTACGAGTCCGATCGTGGCCCCACCGGGAAACGGAAACCACCCGGGCATGGTCGTGGGACCGAAGACCGTCACCGGAACGAAGTCGGAGAACGGCACGCGTGCGACCCAACTGTTGAAGTAGGCGGCCTTCACCTCGGGCATGTTCATCTCGTCCTGCGCGAGGGTGCCCACGAAGAGCAGGAACACGGCGGCCATGAACATCACCACGGTGATCTTCAGCGATCCGAGGCCACGCAGCAGATCCCAGGCGACGGAACCCGCAGCCGCACCGCCGGCGGCAGCCGGATCGATCACGGGGCGCGAGACGGAGAAACCGGCTGTAGCCATGGCAACATTCCTTACGGGCGGGCCGGTTCGTTCCGGCGGAGCGAGGATACGAAGCGGATGAAATTCTTCCGCTCGCGGCTCGCCACATCCGCATCGCCCTTGAACTTGACGAACAGGGCGCCGCTGTCGGCGAGCGGAATCATGGCACCCAGGATCGCCTGTACGGAATCGGTGGCGGTTTCCTTGGGCTGCACGAGGAGCACGACCGTGGCCGTCAGCGGCCCCGCCGGGACGGCCTCAGCCTCGGCCAGCGCCGCATCGACCGCCCGTTGTCGGGCATCCGG
>Ga0315900_10006800_pt1 | contig 15195 bp, 18 predicted proteins | sample LakEriMetagenome_FD_203521 | JGI IMG/M metagenome (GOLD analysis project Ga0315900, IMG submission 203521) | Freshwater fungal communities from buoy surface, Lake Erie, Ohio, United States - Buoy 12 MA114 | ecosystem: Environmental > Aquatic > Freshwater > Lake > Lake biofilm | place: USA: Lake...
TCCAACCCGGTGTAATAACGGCAGCAGATTTTGCCGCTGGAGCGATTGATGCTAATGCACTCGCAGCGGATGCAGCAACTGAAGTCGCCAACGCAGTTGCGGCAACGCAGGCATTGTCTCGCCTTGATTCAATGATCGAGTCAGACGGTTCTGGTCAATTCCGATTCGACACGATTGCTTTGTCTATGGCACCAGCCGGAGGTGGCGGCGGCGGTGGAACTGATTGGACTTCAGACGAACGCACCGCTATCAGATCCATCCTTGGAGTTCCAACAAGCGGAACAACTCCAACAGATCCGAGCGTTGGCATCTTGGATACCATCAGGGATACAGTTGGTTCAATCGGACTAAACGTTTATCCTGTTTCAGCATCGACGCCAGAGCGTGTTAATGGAACAACGCTCACGTTCTACCTTGACGAATCAAGAAGCGTCAGCATTGCGACAGACTTCACGCTCACTTCAATGACTCTGGAGTTTGTCGTTGAGGATAGTCGAGGTAACGATGTCTACACAGTAGCGAACGCATCAATTACCAAGTCATCGCAGACAGCAACGATACCGATAACATCGACGGTCACTAGTTCGCTCGGCCAATACAACTGGTCGTTGCGTGACATAACAACAGGAAACAGTGTTATTGCTCGCGGCGTTCTTTCCGTTCAGAACGCAGCATCGATAGGGTAACCAATGAAGCTATGCAGATGCGGTGCGATAGTAAAAGATCGATGCGACAGATGCAGCAAGCCATCTCAGCAGCGTCGTTCGTCCACATCAGAAGGACACGGTTGGGATCACCGATGTGCAAGCGAGCGATACCGACAAGAGCATCCATTGTGTGAGCGTTGCGTGATGATGTATGGAGTGCTGGATGCACAGCCATCACAAGACATGCACCACATCATTTCAATCAGTACTGACCCAACGCAACGAATGAAGCGATGGAACTGGTTGGCTTTGTGTCGTGCATGCCATGAACACCTTGAAGGCAACGCGATCGAAGGCAAGGAAGTAAAGCGATGGAGTGAAGCGAATTACTGGAGGCTGACATGGCAAGAGGTTTTATAGGGGCAATGCCAAGACCGGGGGTGCCTAAAATGTGGCCTGCCATAGTGGCACGACCGCTCGCAATCGCTTCCGTGTGCGTCCGCAAAATTGGAGGTTCATGATGGTCCGAGGCAGAAAACCGCTTGCATCAGCCATAAAAGAGGCGTCTGGAGCGTTTGCACACGACCCGCAGCGGCGTAATAAGAGCGAGCCAAAAGCAAAACAAGGCTGGCCTGATATGCCGGACATTATCAAGGCTGACGAGATCGCCAAACGTAAGTGGAATCACGTTTGCAAGTTGCTTGATGAGATGAACATCCTCACAACAGCGGATTCTGATCTGCTTGAGCAGTATTGCTTGGATTACTCGCAATTCCGATGGCTCTGGGAGCAAGTGCGAGAAGGAAATGTTGCGGAGTTCAACGACAAAGGGAACGCAAGCACCAAGCCTGCTGCTGTCCAGATTCACAAGTACCAAGACAGGCTCCTAAAACGAGAATCGGAACTTGGTTTGACACCGAGTGCACGCAGTCGATTGCATGCACCGCAAGCTAATGAAGAAGATCCGTTCCAGCAGTGGCTAGATAGGGCACAAGGTCGAAGTGATAACTAACGGCGTCGCAGGAAAAGTCGAACAGTACATTGAAAGCGTGATGAGCGGCCAAATTGTGGCCTGTCAACGCGTAAAGGATGCTGTACGTCGACACCTGTCGGACCTTGAACGCCAAAGCACTGACGATTTTCCGTATCATTTTGATCGACGGTGGGCCGCTGCCGTTGTCGAGTTTTTTCCTGTGATGCTCCGGCACTCGATTGGTGAGTTTGCTGGACGACCGTTTGAGCTTGAACCGTGGCAAGCTTTCTCGCTGTGGTGCATTTTTGGATGGAAGCAAGATGATGACAACGCTCGACGGTTCCGAAAAGTTTATTGGTCGATGGCTCGCAAGAACGGAAAGTCGTCCGTTGCTGCTGGACTGTGTTTGTTCCTTGGAGCTGGGGACATCGACCCAGCAACTGGGAAACCTGAGGCTGTCGGCCAGATCCTTTTGACCGCGACCAAGAAAGAGCAGGCCGCAGTTGTGTTTGGCGAAGCACAGCGGATGCGTGAACAGTCGGCATGGATTAAGAAAGTCACTGACTCTAAGAACGAAACGATTACGTTTAAGAGTTCTGGAAGCTACATCCGCAAGGTGTCGAGCGACAAGCCATTCGATGGACTCAATCCGCACTGCGTGGTAATGGACGAGTTGCACGCATGGGGTGAGCACCACCGCAAGTTCTACGATACGATGGTCACAGGCTCAGGATCGCGGACGCAACCGCTGCATTTGATCATCACCACCGCTGGAGCAGACGACTCGCACCTATGGCTGGAAAATTACAACTACGCAGTGAACGTCGTAAACGGAACGTTTAAGGACGAGAGCCTGTTCGCGATCATCTATGAGCTTGATCCTGACGATGACCCAGCGGATGAGTCGACATGGATCAAAGCAAATCCAAATCTCGGCATCTCTGTAAAGCTTGATTATCTCCGTCAGCGATGGAACGAGGACAAGAACACATCAGTTGGTCGAAACCGATTCCTGCGTTACCACGGAAACAGGATCGTTGCATCGACCGAACGAGCTTTTGACGTCAACTCGTTTGATAAGTGCGTCGGAGAATTGGCCGATTGGCACCAGGCAGACGCTGTCGGAGCTGGCGTTGACCTCGGAAGCCGCGACGACTTGGCTGCGTATGCAATGTGTGCAAGGTTTCCAATGTCGGTTGGCGATGACGGAAAACCTGTCTATCGCTACGAGATACGGTGCAGAGCGTACATTGCATCCGACACAAAGCGTGATCTCGCAGCCATGCCGTTTTCGCAGTGGATTTACACCGGCGAGCTGGTGAAGCATCAATACCCAATCGAGGAGCTGCAAGCGTCACTGATTGAGGATCTGGAGCGTTACGAGATCAAGACGGTTGCTTACGACCCGTACAACGGCCAGCAACTCGGCGAGCAGCTCGGAAAGATCGGAGCAACTGCCGCACGCATGGCACAGAATCAAGCAAACTTCAATGAAGCGATTCGCGACTTCATCAACTTGATGGAAGAAGGACGCTTGGTCTTTGAAGATTCTAAGCTACTTCGCTGGTGTGCAGGCAACGCAATCATCTGCAAGGATCGCCAAGATCGCTGGATGTTCGACAAACGCGACAGCAAAGACAAGATCGACCCGATTGTGGCAGCGGTGATGGCGTACCGCATCGCCAGTTTAGAGCCAGAGCGTTCGTCAGGAAGTCTATTTTTGGTCTAGGAGAAAACATGGCCTCAATGTGGTATCAACTGGCGAAATGGATGGGTCTTTCCGAAGATTCTTACCGAGATTCCTATGTTGGATTCAAGGAAGCAATGGGACTTCCTCCGGCGTGGTACGCACACAACAAGATCGTTGGAGACTTTGGTCAGTTGCCGATCGATGTCAAGCGACGTGTTGGTGAGGGTGCTGTCAACGACCTGAAGCACGACGGATACCGTTTGCTTCGTGAGCAGCCGAACATGATGCAAGCACCATCCGTCTTTAAGGAACAAATTTGCTCCCATGCGATCATGTACGGAAACGGAAGGGCGGCAATCATTCGAAGCGGTGATCGAGCCGTTGAACTCATTCCGATGATGCCGGATAGGACTCGGACGCTAATTATCAACGGCGAAAAGTGGCACATCACTAAGCCCGACAAAGAGGACAACAAGAATCTTTTTGATGATCTTGAGACCGACAAAGATGGAATGCTTGTTTTCCGAGACGCCGACGTTCTGCACATAACAGGTTTCGCGTTCAACGGAATCGAAGGCATTGGATTGCTTCAGATCGCTCAGAACGTTTTTTCTACTGGAACGCAGTCGCAAAGATTCCTCGACAACCAACTGCGAAAAGGTTTCCGTGGAAAATTGTTTCTTGAAGCACCTCCAGGATCGTTTAGGAACGAAGCACAAGCCAAGGAGTTTATTGAGAATTTCAACAAGGCCGAGGCTGGTGCGGATAACGCTGGAAAGGCCGGACTCCTGCGAGAAGGCGTTAAAGCAAACGCAGTCAATATGAGCAACAACGACGCTCAATTTGTTGAGTTGCAAAAGTTCAACCGCCAGGACATCGGTATGCTGTTCGGACTTGAAGGCATGCCAGGCGACGGTGAAAGCGTTTCTTACAATTCGCTTGAGCAAAAGAACCTCGCCTATCTGCAAGCCTTGGACAAATGGCTGGTCAAGATGGAGGAGCAGTGCGACATCAAGCTGAGAAGTACGACCGAAAAGAAAAACGGCGGCAAAGTGTATTTCAAGTTTAACCGAGCAGCACTCTACCGCACCGATCTATCAACGACGATGGCAGCGTTTTCGTCAGCGATTACCTCCAGGATTATGAATCCTAACGAATGCAGATCCAAGCTGGATTTGAATCCTTATGAAGGAGGCGACGAGTTTATCAATCCTGCCATCTCTCAGCCTGCCGGCGAGCAATCGCCAGGCGAAATGGAAAGCGATCCAGCAGACACTCAAGAGGATGCACAAGAGGATTCGGCACAGGAGCAAACCTCGGAAACAACTGCCATGAACAACAAGGCAGTTGAGGAAACGCTGCGATCTTTGATTCAACGAGAGGCCAACAACGCGGCGAACGCAGCCAAAAAGCCTCATTTTGTCGCGTGGATCAACAAGAACTACGCCAAATGGGAGCCAAAGCTAGCCGAGAAGGTCGAAGCGATCGGACTAGACCGCGATCTAGCCAGGACTCACTGCGAGGAATCGGTAGCGATTTTGGTGCAAATAGCCACCGAAACACCACCGGAAAAGCTGGAGGAAACCGTCAAAAACACCGTCAAAACATGGCAAAACCGCGTATTTTCCTTTCAAGGAGTTGAATAAATGATCGAAATCAAAAACGAACTCAACGAGATCCTGCTTTCTGGAGTTGTTGGAGATGGATGGGGTGAAGACCCGATCACGCACCAGGCAGTTGATAAAGCCTTGAAGGCGTTCGGAGGTTCGCCGATTACGGTTCGCATCAACTCGCCAGGCGGAGCTGCGGACGAAGGTATCGGCATTTACAACGCACTTAAATCGTACAAAGGCGAGGTCACGACCATCAATGATTCGCTCGCGGCATCGGCTGCAAGCGTCATTTTCCTTGGCGGTTCCAAGCGGATCATGAGCCAAGGAAGTCGGTTAATGATCCATCGAGCTTTGGCGTTCGCTCTTGGCAACGCTGAGGAATTGCGAAAGACAATTGCGGCTCTGGAATCATACGATAAGAGCCTGATTGATATTTATTCACAGTACATGGACAAATCAGCATCCGATATTGAATCCATGATGAGCAACGAAACTTGGATCAACACCGATGAGGCTGTATCTCTCGGAATGGCGACTGAAATACTGGATTCCAATTACACCAAAAAGAAGAAGCCGCAGTCGCAATTTAATAACGCAAAAGCGGCATTGATAAAGTCGCAGTTAGGAACTCGGTTGACACAAAGAGGCTAGCTGCATAAATTGAATGCGTCGACCTAAAGTGTCGACATCTCTGCAACATCTTTGCAACTGATTAGCGGCAAAGGCAGCGAACGTAACTTTCCAAGTTTCGTTGGCAGTCTAGCCGCTATCTGCGTTTTCACGACTGCCAAAGCATCTATTTTTGGAGTCGTCTCAATGAAGAACTCGCACGAACTCAATCAGGAAATCAAAGCTTTGCAAGCTCGCGTACAAGCGATGAGCAACCAAGCAAAGGAAGAAAACCGAGACTTTACTGCTGAAGAGCAAACCGAAATCGACAGCATCGTTGGAACCGATTCCGCCGAAGGCAGGATCTCGGCACTCATTCGCGATCGCGACCGTCAGGCCAAGATCGAAGCACACGTCGCATCCGTTGCTAAGGCGATGGACGACCGCGATGCTCAACCAGCACGCAAGATCCCAGCACGAGCCAGAGCACACGGCAAGCTGCAAGCTTTCAAGAGCGAGCAAGACGCTTACGACTCCGGTCAGTACGTTCTTGCCAATCTCTTTGGCAACAAGCGAGCCAAAGCTTACTGCCGCGACAACGGCATCAAGGCTGTGATGACCGGCGGAGATAACACCAAAGGTGGATTCCTCGTTCCAGAGCCAATGGAATCAGCAATCATCGAGTTGCGAGAGCAGTACGGCGTTTTCCGCCAAAACTCCAATGTTTGGCCGATGAGCGACAGCGTCACCATCGTTCCAAAGCTGGCTGGAGAAGTAACCACCTACTACGTTGGCGAAAACTCGGCCATCACCGCTAGCGACGCGACTGTTCAGCAGATCAAGCTGGAAGCCAAAAAGCTTGCCAGCATGACACTCGTCAGCTCGGAGTTGAACGAGGATGCAGTTGTTTCCGTTGCTGAAATGATTTCTCGCAGCGTCGCCTATCAGTTTGCAGTTGCTGAGGATTCCGCCGGATTCCTCGGAGACGGGACTAGCACCTACGGCGGCATCGTCGGACTTGCTGGAGCACTTGCTGCCGGATCGCTCGTTACAGCGACCAGCAACCAAACGTTCTCGGCGTTGACGTTCGCCAACTTTGAATCGGTGGTCGGTTCTTGCAAGATGTGGGCTGGAATCCAGCCGAAGTGGTACATCAGCCAAGCAGGTTGGGCCGCTTCGATGCAACGGCTCGCTAACGCAGCCGGCGGTGTCACAATGGCAGAACTTGCTGGCGGAATGCAACCGCAGTTCCTCGGCTATCCAGTTGTCATCAGTCAAGTTCTTACCAGTGCTCTGACCGGAACCACTGGATTGCGTGCTTGCTACTTCGGTGATCTGCGATTGGGATCGTATCTCGGCACTCGCCGCGGCATCTCGATCGCTGTCGATTCGAGCCGCTACTTCGAGCAAGACTCGATCGCTATCAAGGCGACTCAGCGATTCGACATCAACGTTCACGATCGCGGTACAGCCTCCGCATCCGGCGGCATCATCGGTCTCGTCTTCGGCTGATCCTAACCGCCTCTCCTCCAGGTGGTTTGCCGCTGTCTCTTCACCGAGGCAGCGGCTTTTCTCAACAACTTAATTTTTCCGACACAGGGATACACAGAACATGAAACATCTTCAGTCCGTAAAACGAAACGTCATGCTCGCACCTATTACGGCTGCGACCACCGCCAGAACCGCAAACCTCGATTGTGCTGGTGCTGATTATGCAACCATCACCATCGTTCTCGGAGCCGAGGCAAACACGAACAGCACGAACGTTGCCGTCCGTTTGCTCGAATCCGATTCGACAACTGCAACCACGTTTGCAACCTTCGACTCCAACTTCAACCGGACGCTCGACAACACGGCAGCTATCGTTGCCGCATACAACGTCGACCTGAAGGCACGAAAGCGGTATCTGCGAATCGAATTGACGCCAGACACCACCACCAACGGTGCTGTTCTTTCAAGCGTCATCGGTACGCTCGATCTCGAAGTCGAGAACAGTTCGAACAGCAGCAACGCTGACGTTTCGGTTGTTGGTTAATTCAAGAAAACCTGGAGGAGACAGGCAGTTATGGCAAACGTAAAAGTCCAAGCGATCATGACCGCACCGCGTGCTGAAATCACATGGTGCAGGAACCAGATCGAGAAGGCGATGAACGAGCTACGCATTCCGCTGAGCGTCAGCGGTGGCGTTTACTACGGACAGTGCATGCAGATGATGCTTGAGGACGCGATCGATCAAGGAGTCGAGTACGCAATCACCGTAGACGGTGACAGCGTCTTTACTGGCGATCAAGTCCACCACCTCATCAGCTTGGCAGTCCAGGAAGACATGGATGCACTGTGTGCCATGCAGCTCCGGCGAGGCAAGCCACACATGCTAGGCCATCGATTTGGAGAGGTTTCAGGCGTTTGGGACGGATACCCGATGCAAGTCGACACCGCTCACTTTGGATTGACAGTGCTCAACCTCAAAAAACTCGCTGCCGTCGAAAAGCCTTGGTTTTTTTGCCAGCCAGACGAAAACGGCGGTTGGCGAGGAAACAAGATCGATTCCGACATCTGGTTTTGGTGCCAATGGAAAAAGGCAGGACTGAAGTGTTTCATCGATTGTGCGACGAGGATCGGACACGTTGAAGAAATGGTCGCCATTTACGACGACGACTTCAAACCGACGCACATGTACCCGCAAGAGTGGAGGAACTATGCAGACGAGAGTAAAGCTCGCACGCATGTGGATGCGTCATGAGCCTGGATGCGTTGTGGATGTTACGAGCGGAGTTGCAGATTACCTAGTTCGAGCGAGGATCGGAGAATATGAAGTTTCAAGCCGAACTAGTGACGGGTCCGACAGTGGAGCCGCTGACGCTCAACGAAGCGAAAAAGCAGCTCGAAATTTCGACCAGCGACACGACGCACGACGTCCAACTCGCACAAGCAATCCAAGAAGCTCGTGAGCAATGGGAGCATGACACCGACAGCGTCTGCTGCTACCAAACATGGAAAATCCGAGTCCAGTCGTTAACCGATAGGCTTGCACTTCCGAAGCGTCCAATTCAAAGCATCACATCCATTACCTACTTCGACGGAAACAACGTTTCACAAACGCTATCGGCATCGTTGTACCAACTCCATATCAACGAGTTTAGACTGGCCTACCAAGCCACCTTGCCAGCAACCTCAGCACGTTGGGACGCCTGGACGATCAACTATCGATGCGGCTACTCACAGGACGCCACGCTCGTGCCGGCAATCGCCAAACGCGCAATGCTGCTGCTCGTTGGCCATTACTTTGAGAATCGTGACATGCTCATGTCTGACGCGATCCAGACCATGAAGCCTTACGAGTCCTTGGTGATGAAGTTCATGAGGTCAAACTACCCATGAGCGGACGACCACGCAACCTAAGAGTCGGAGCCATGAGGCACCGATGCACGATCCAGCAACCTGCGGAAACGATCGACTCAGCCGGTCAGCCAGTGGTTTCCTGGACAAACTACGTTGCGGATGAGCCCTGCGATTTTGTGCCGACAGGCGGAAACGAAACGATGCGAGGACGCCAGCTCGAAGCTGGTACCAAAGCAATTTTTCGAGTCCGTTACCGATCTGGATACGAACCTGAGATGCGAATTGTTTTCAACTCAACAAACTACGGCATTACCTACGTTAACCAGGTAGACGGGTTGCGGCGGTACATCGAATTGGTGTGTGTTACATGAGCATTGAAATCAAAATCAACGAAGAGCTTATCCGAGCGATGGAAGCGTTCGACATCCGTTTGCGAGCAGGTCCGCTGGATCGCTGCTTGAAAGCGTATGGCGAACCGATTGCACGGCATGCCGAAAGCATCGCACCTCGAAGCCGTTCGACAGGAACTCGCAGAGGGTGGTCTGCCAAGTACAAGAAAAATGCAGCGTATCAGAACAACTCCGGCGACAACTTTGGCGTCAAGGTTTTGAAAAGTGCTGTCGGCGTTGTGATAGGTGCAAAGTATCCAAAAGGAAACAAGCAACAGTTCGTTCATCCATCGCGACGCGGTGACAGCTACAGGCGTCATGTCCTTTGGGGAAAGAAGGTGCAAACCATCCGATTCCCGCGTGCAGAACAACCAATCATGAAGGCTTTACGAGCCACCCAATCCGCCGCCGAAGCAGCATTCCGCACTCAATTTGAAAAAGAAATCAAGGAGCTGAAACTTGGCTAAAAACCTCCGCGTATCCACGCTCACCATCGCCAACGGTGCCACCACCTCGTCCACGCTGACGCTCGAAAACAATCGAGTGCCTTTGGCGGTCATTACTCCATCGGCCATGACTGGATCAACGCTCACGTTCCAGGCCAGCGACGACGGGTCGACGTTCTATCCATTGTTCAACGAAGGCTCATCGTACTCGCTCACGATCAGCACATCAGTCGCACGCCATTACGGACTAGCACGGCAACCGATGGAAGGCGTTAAGTACTTCCAGGTCGTAAGCGGTTCCACAGAAGGTGCATCGCGAACCATCAAAGTGATCAGCGGGGAATAGATGTCGGCAATCGGTGAAGCGTTCAGAACCAAGCTACTTTCGTATTCAACAGTCTCCACGATCGTCGGACAGCGAATGTATCCAGACGCACTGAAAGTCAACGCACAGACGCCTGCCATAGTCTACTACGTCATCAGCACCGACCGCGATCACTACGTTGGAGGCTTAACCAAGGCCGCACATGCACGAATACAGCTCGATTGCTACGCGACGACACGCACAGCCGCGTCTGCGTTGTCAAAAGCGATTCGAGAGACCGGAATTGACAGCTACCGCGGCACAACAAGCAACTACTACTTTGCTGGCGTCGAATTTGACTCCGGCGATGAGTACCTACAAGAACCACCGACCGATGGAAACCAGGAACATCGGTATATCGTTTCGTTTGATCTCTTGGTGCATTACAAGGAGCCATAGGCATGCCAGCACTCACCGTACCAGATACCGGACTCGGAGCCACCATCAGCGGCACCGGATTGATTACCACGCTTATCAAAAAGATCGGCGATTACAGCATCGGTACCGAACAACTCGAAACCACCAGTCTATCAACGACTGGAATGAAAACGATTCGACCAAGCGATCTCCGAAACAACCCAGAATTAACAGTTACCTTTTATTGGACTGGTGCGGCACCTCCAATCACCACAGCGATGATTCCGACAGCGGAACCATACGCTGGAATCAGTGCGACCATCACCTATCCAGGAGCCGGTTCGCTCCAGGGGACCGTTTTCGTCAAGTCCGTCAAGTTTCCATCCTGCGAGCAAGGCAAAATCATGGAAGGCGAATACACCATCGTCTTCGATGGTGCAACTGCTCCTTCCTTCACAGTGGCGTAATAACCAATGATTACTTTGCAAAAGCATCTGGCAATCAATTTCCAAGGCGAGGAGATTGAAATCACTCAATGGCAGATCCTCGACAATGGCGTTCTCATCGGCTATTTGCCTCACGCTGTTGATTCCGAGATTCTGCCGTTGGCAAACTTTCCTTGGCATCGCAGCGACGAAGTCGTGAAAGCGTGTGCTGATCAACGCAGGATTTTCTGCGATGAGAAATCGCAGGTTTTGCCGCCTCAGACACACTTAAAGAGCGTCATTGAGGCGATCCAAGCACAACTCCAAGACGAATCGGACGAGGACGATGAATAAGGACGAGTTTTTCGCGTCACTAGCAGCACCACTTAAAGAATCGGTAGTTTGCGTCGATGGACGCAACTACCGACTTCGAGAGATGACGGAGGATGCTGGAACGCAGTACGAATTGATGCTCCAGGACAAAGCTGGCAAGTTCGATTTCAGCCGAGCACGTCGAGCCATGATCGCACTCATGCTCGTTGATGACGAAGGAAATCGAATTGTCGACGACGAGTCGCAACTGAAGGCGATGCCTCGATCGCTTGCTGGAGTTTTGTTTGAAGAGTGTCAAAAGCTAAATCGGTACGATCCTGGCGAAGTCAAAGGGCTCGTAAAAAACTCCGACGAAGCCGACGGTTGATGCTCGCCGGTCGGCTGGCGTTGGAATGGGGCATTGTCGACGTGCGAGGCTGGTTGAAGTCGCTTCCAAAAGGTGCCTTGGACTTCTGGGAGGCGTTTGACCAGATCGAGCCAATCGGCGAGCGTTGGGCACAGTCGGCCATGATCGCACACCAGGCGGCATTCGGCACCTACTGCCAGGCCGGGAAAGAACCACTTCCAATCGAGGACTACATGCCACCCCGGTGGAAGCGGCCAAAGAAGCGAGTCGAAATCGCGTTGCCGTCGAGCAGCAGCGACAACCAAAAAGCGTTTGGCGGAGTGTTGAAGTCTCTAGGACTGGAGAAAGCGAAGAATGGCCGGAACGATCAACGCAGCTAGCCTCAAGATCGGCATGGACATTGACGAGGTGCGTCGAAACGGCTCGTTCACTCGCAGCGAACTTTCTCAGATAGCACAAATTGCGCGGCAGTCCGTTACTCCGCTCGAAACCTACGAACGCAAACTCCAGCTTCTTGATAGAGCACTGATTGAGGGCCAAATCAGTGCTGCTAAATACAAGCAGATGCACGCGACCATCAAAGAGCAGATGGAACGAAACGCAGCGGTCAACGTTCAGCAGTCAGGAGCGATTGGATCGCTCACATCAAGTTTCGGTCGATTGACAGCTGGATTGACGGTCGCAGCGATTGCTTACAAAGGACTTCAAGCGGCACAGGATGGTTTCAATCTTGCTGCAAAAGCCGAACAGGTAAAAGCACAGTTTGAAGTGCTAACAGGATCGGCGGAACAAACTAAGAAATTGATGAAAGACTTTGAGAACCTAGACAAAAACTCACCGATTAACGTCGCGGCGTTTCAAGAAGCTGGCAAGATTCTGCTTGGGTTTGGTGTTTCTGCTGCACAGATTACTCCAACGCTAGATCGTCTTTCCGAGATCAGCATGGGCAACGAGGAAAAGTTCCAATCGCTTGCTCTTGCGTTTGGCCAGGTATCGGCCAACGGTCGCTTGATGGGTCAGGAAGTCCTGCAAATGATCAACGCAGGATTCAATCCGCTCCAAGAAATCAGTCGCACGACGGGTATTTCTATGGCGGAGTTGAAAAAACAAATGGAAGCAGGGAATGTGTCGGCAAAGATGCTGGCTGATTCGCTGAAATCAGCAACCTCAGAAGGCGGTCGATTTAACGACATGAATGAAAAAATGGCAGAAACGACATCCGTAAAAATGTCGAAGCTTGCCAACGAGTGGATGATGTTCAAAAAGTCTCTTGGTGAGTCAGTGACTCCAGGAGTTAATAACGCACTCGATGGAATCACAAACACCATTGAAGGTGCCAGGTCATTTGGACCTTGGTTCAAAGAGTTTTGGGCGAATCTTACTGGCCAGGCCAATAAATACAATCGAGAACGCGAAGAAGCAAACGCATCGGAAAAGCGACTAGCGGATTTGCTGAAAAAAGAACAAGACCAGCTAGAAGAGAACAATCGAATCGCCAAGGAGCGTGCAGACCTAGCAGCGAAAGAGGCTGCCGACCAAGAGGAAAGATGGAAGCAAGAAGAAAAGAGGATTGAGGCTAGAAAGCAAGAGTTTTCGCAGACAAACTCAAAGGCATTTGAGGACATGAAACGTGCTCAAATGGGAGAGGCTGGATTTCAGCGTGATAAGTTGCTAAATCCTGGATTTCAAATGTCTGAAGGCGATCGCATTCAAGCCGCAGAGACGCTCGACACGATGGCGGAAACTCAGCGTCTTAAAGCGATGCGTCAATTGGCAGAGGAAGGAGAAGCGAGAAAGAAAAAACTGGAAGACGAGGCTAAGGTGTATGAACTTCGGCAACGTGGATTGCTTGCAAGTGACGAGGATCGAAAGCAATGGGTTGATACTGAAAACTTCCTGAAGCAACAGCGAGCTGGCGAATCAGAACGTCTTGCAGCACGCATCACAGAATTGAAGCGTCAACTAGTTGACCGTCCAGACCTTCTTCAAGGTGCCGTTGCTCGTGCGAACACCGAATCTCAACAGCGACTTCAGCAAATCTACCAATTTGGTCAAGCGTCATTCAAAACCATCAGCGACAAAAGCCGCGATGGGTTCGCAGCACAGGGAAGATCGCTCCAAGAAAAATTCAACCCATCGATCGGTTTCAGGGATGAAATGCAGCGTTTGGAAATGTTGCGAAATCAAGGCAACATCGACGCGCGAACATTCAATCAGGCGAGCATGCAGGCAGCATCGCAATTCCAGCAAGCGATGAATCCAAACGCAATAGCATCCACTATAGCACCTGCTCTACGTTCAGGTTCAGTAGAGGCGTACAAGTTCATCGCACAGCAAAACGAAAAATCGAAGCAAGCTGCCGAGGCCAAGAAGCTGGCAGAAGATCAATTGAAGGAACTTCGAAAGATCGCGGAACAGAACACAAACGCACCACGTTTGGCGATGGCAGGAAGGAACTAACATGCCCAGCGAAATAGTCGGAGAGAAGCGTAGCGGCTCTGGATCGGTCAAACAGGGATCAAACAACACGCTGGTATTCACATCCAGCGTCACGTTCTTGGTCGTTACCGACTCAAAGTCAGTTACCCGCGAAGAGGTGCTTCTCCAAACTCCAGGTCTACCGATTGTCGGCTTGCTGTACGGCCCGTACCAACTCGTCTGCACGTCGAAGTCCTGCACTCGATCCGAGGTCAATCCGCTCTACTGGGACGTAGTGTGCGAGTTTGAGAGCAACAAAGAGGATCAGAAGCAAGATCCAAACAATCCGAGCGACAACCCAACGAGCTGGGTTCCCGTGTTTAAGGTCGATTCGTTTACAACCAAAGAAAAGGTCATCACAGAGGACCGGACCACACCAACGCCTCAGAAAATAGCCAACAGTGCCGGAACTGCTTTTGAGACACCGCTCACCGAAACGAAATCGCTCGCACAATTTTCATTCGTGCAGTTTGAGAATCCAGCACAAGACTTGAAAACACTGATGGATCGCAACGATTGCGTCAACAAGACAACTTTTGCTGGACGAGCTGCTCGAACATTGCTGCTGGAGTTGTCAGGTGCTGAGTTAGGATACTTTGGTGGATTCCAAGCATGGCGAGTGTCCTACAAATGCACCTACGATCCCGACACGCACGATGTGAAGATGCTGGACGTTGGTCCGACAAACAAGTTTGGTCGAAGGTGTTTTGATTTAGACGGATTAACGCCAATCATCGGCAACCTTGACGGTGCCGGAAATCAAGTCGCTGCTGGAGATCCGCCAGAAGAGCTAACGTTCAGAATCAAAAGAGAAATCGAGTTTTCGGATTTTATTAGGAGTTAGCGATGGCCGACGAATCCGAAACGATGTACGCCTTCAACAAAGCCGACTCTACCGAGCTGCTTCGCACCATTGGAAAACAGGGATCATCTGGTGCATCTGGTGCAAACGTTCAGAATCTTGGCTTTGACGTCAGGCTCGGAGTCACAACGAGCACTGTCACCGCAAGGTCTGGAACAACCCTTGGAAGCGGAAGCGTTCAATGGAAAAAGATCGATGGAAGCTATGTTGTTTCTACTTTAACGCTTGATCAAATTGGAGGCACAGCGTCTGGAACTACGGTGTTAAACACCGGAGCCGCAATTTCTAGCGGTGCCTACGTTATTTGCTTTAGAGTAGGAG
>Ga0315900_10006802_pt1 | contig 15192 bp, 7 predicted proteins | sample LakEriMetagenome_FD_203521 | JGI IMG/M metagenome (GOLD analysis project Ga0315900, IMG submission 203521) | Freshwater fungal communities from buoy surface, Lake Erie, Ohio, United States - Buoy 12 MA114 | ecosystem: Environmental > Aquatic > Freshwater > Lake > Lake biofilm | place: USA: Lake...
CTTCATCGGCGACGGCCTTCGGGACGCGCTCGACCCGAAGGACCGCTGACCAATGACCGTCGACCGGTCAGTTCTCGCGCTTGGCCCGCATGGACCGCTGGCCGTCGACGCTCAGGAAGTAGCCGCCGATCGCGCCCCGCTTGATGCTGACCTTGGCGCCGGGCTTCGGATCGCGGACCAGGACCGTATCGTCGGTCTGAACCCAGACCGCGCCGTCGGGCAGGCGGATGATCCAGCGACCATTGAGCTTGCGCGCCGTGGCGATCGTCGCATCGAGCGTGTCGATGACCGCCGGCGCGCGGGCCTCGCCGTCGGGAGCCTTGGCCACGTCGGCGCTTCCGCCGCCGGTCAGGAAGCTGGGCATCCTGAAATTGAAGCCGAAGGCGGCGCGCTGGGCTTCCTGCACCTGCGCCCGGTCGACCACGACCACGTCGCCGGAGGCCTCGGCCGCCTCGAGGCGGCCGGCGGCCGCGTCGTAGCAGCCCAGGCGCCGGGTCGGGTCGGCGATGGTCCGGCAATCCACCAGCGCCTGCAGCGCGGCGGCGCGCGCCTTGGGCGAATCGGCCGCCATGGCGCCGGAGCCTGCGGCGGCGGCCAGCGCCGTCGCGACGACGGCCGCCAGCAGGGCAGGCGACTTCAGATCACGTGCGAGCGTTGACATGGGTGACTCCTTGAACCGACAGACCTCCATTCAAGAGCCGCCGGCGACTCTGCGCAATGTCTTCCTTGCGGGCCTGGCCGTTCTGGCGCTTGCCGGGTGCGGGCCGTCGGGCCCGTCACGACCGCCCTGTCCCGAGGGCAAGGTCTGCCTGATGTACGGCAACGGCACCGAGCCGGCGACGCTGGATCCCCATACCTCGACCGGCGTGTGGGAAGACCGCATCCAGAGCGACCTGTTCATGGGGCTGACCCAGTCGGCCGCCGACGGCTCGACGATGCCGGGCGTGGCGGAGCGCTGGGAGGTCAGCGCCGATGGTCTGACCTGGACCTTCTATATGCGCGAATCCTACTGGTCGGACGGCGTTCCGGTCACGGCCGACGACTTCGTCTTTTCGCTGCGGCGGGTGCTCGATCCGAAAACGGCGTCCGAGTACGCCTCGCTGATCTTCATCATCAAGGGCGGCCAGGCGATCAACGAGGGCAAGGCGCCGCTCGAATCGCTCGGCGTGCGCGCCCTCGATCCCCGGACGCTGCAAATCGAACTCAATAATCCGGCCGCCTTCCTGCCGGAGCTGACCAAGCACCACATCCTCTATCCTGTGCCCAAACATGTGGTGGAGCGGGAAGGGCCTTCCTGGGTCCGGCCCGGCAAGATGGTCAGCAACGGACCCTACATGCTGGTCGACTGGAAGCTGGGCGACCACCTGAAGACGGTGAAGAACCCGCGCTTCTTCGAAGCGGACAAGGTCTGCGTCGACGAGGTTCGCTTCTATCCGACCAGCGACGCCATCTCCGCCGAGCGCCGGGTCGCCAGCGGCGAACTGGACCTGAACACCGACATGCAGTCGAACCGCATCGCCTTCCTGCGGGAAAAGATGCCCGGCTACGTTCGGACCAACACCTACCTGGGCGTCACCTACCTCGCCTTCAACAACGGGCCCAAGAGCGGCTATCCGCCGTTCCGCGACCGTCGCGTGCGCCAGGCCCTGGCCATGTCGATCGACCGCGACTTCATCACCGAGAAGCTGTTCCGGGGCGGCCAGGCGCCAGCCCTGACCATGGTGCCGCCGGGAGTCGCCAACTACCGCGCCGCCAGGCCGCCCTACTGGTTCGACTGGCCGCTGGAGCGCCGCCAGGCCGAGGCGCGCAAGCTGCTGGCCGCGGCGGGTTATGGCCCGGGCAAGCCGCTGAAGGTCGAGATCAAGCACCGCAACTCGCCCGATCCCATGCTCTACATGCCCGCCGTCCAGGCCGACTGGAAGATGATCGGGGTGGAGGTCACGCTGGCGCAGCAGGAAACCCAGATCGCCTACGCCGACTACCGCGCCCGCGCCTTCCAGGTCGCCGACGCGGGGTGGGTCGCCGACTACAACGACGCCACCAGCTTCCTGGACCTGCAACGATCCTGGTATGGCCCCCAGAACTACGGCGACTACAACAGTCCCGCGTTCGACGCCCTGATGGAACGGGCCGACAACGAGCCCGACCCCGTCAAGCGAGCCGACTACATGGCCCAGGCCGAGCAACTGATGCTCGAGGACGCCCCGATCGCGCCGGTCTACTATCTGATCAACAAGAATCTGGTCAGTCCGAAGATCACCGGCTGGGTCGATAATCTGTCTGATCACCACCGAACGCGCTGGCTCTGCGTAAAGTAAGGCGCGGGGGCGCGGCGAACTTCCCTCCAGAAGCGAATCGGTGCGCCGAAGGCGCGTCGCCGGTGCGTTTTCGCGGGGCAATCCGCGTCGCAATTGCCTTCGGTTGAACACGCTGTTGCCAAAGTGCGACAATCTTGCGTCGTTCGCATTACCGACCTGCAATGCTCGTTGACCGGTGTTCAGGCAGGGGGCAAGGATCATCATCAGCCGTGCGCCGTGTGCGCCGGAAGCAATTTGTCCAGACTTGAGGGGGCGCGTCCGAGACCCGGACGGCGCTGATCCGGAGGGAAATATCTTGAGGCTCCAAACCACGCGCGGCCGCCTGCTGGCGTCCACCATCATCTGCGGTGCGGCCGTCGCCGCCATCGCCACCGCCAGTCCCGCGCTCGCGCAGGAAGACTCGACGGAAGTTGAAGCCGTCGTCGTCACCGGGTCGCGCATCGCCCGTCAGGACTATGTCGCCAACAGCCCGATCACGACTGTGACCGGCGAGCAGATCGTCGCCAACGCCGACGTCACGCTCGACACCTACCTCAACACCCTGCCGCAGATTAACCCGGCGGGCACCACGACCTCGAACAACCCGGGCAACGCCGGTCGCGCCAACGTCGACCTTCGGGGTCTGGGCGCCAACCGCAACCTGGTCCTGATCGACGGCCGTCGCCCGATGGTGTCCTCGAACGCCCTGACGGTGGACGTGAACACGATCCCGCAGGCCCTGATCGCCAACGTCGAAGTCATCACCGGCGGCGCCGGCGCGACCTACGGCGCTGACGCCATCGCCGGCGTCGTAAACATGAAGCTGAAGGACAACTTCGAGGGCGTCGACTTCCGCGTCGGCTACACCGACTCGCTCGAATATCAGGACTCGCCCGAGTACCAGGTTTCGCTGGTCCTCGGCGGCAACTTCGCTGACGGCAAGGGCAACGCGGTCATCGCGCTTGACCGCTCCTACCGCGAGCCCGTTGTGAAGGGCGCCCGCCCGTTCTCCGCCTATGCGACCTCGACCACGCCGACGCCGCCGGAAGGTGCGTTGCGCTGGGATTCTACGAACGCGATTCCGACCTCGGCCATCCAGGCGCTGTTCGCCACTTACGGCGTCGCGCCCGGCAATGTTACTTCCTCTTCGGGCACGATCGGCTGGAACCTCGACGGCACGCTGTTCTTCGCCGGTACTTCGGCCAGTCCCACCACGCTGAACGTTGAAAACTACAAATACCCCATCGACGTTTCGGTCAACCAGCGCTTCTACCCGAACTTCTACAGCTACAATTTCGACTCCATCAACCTGCTGACGCTCCCGCTGGATCGTTACTCGTTCATGGCGAAGATCAACTACGAGCTGGACAATGGCGTCGAGTTCTTCGCCAATATCGGTTGGACCGAGTACACCGCCGCTCAAGCGCTGGCGCCCACGCCGCTCCCGACCGTCCGCATCGCCTCGCTGACCTCGACCGATACCTTCCAGGTCAAGTCGGCGCTCGTCACGCCGGGCCAAAACGTCGGCACCAACCTGCTCGTGCCGGTCACGAACCCGTTCATCTCGCCCAACCTGGCGTTCCTGCTGGCCTCGCGTACCGGCGATGACCCCCTCATCGTGGGTTCGGGCGCGACCGAGCCGTTCCGCTTCGGCTTCCGTCCGCTCGGCTTCGGCCCGCGCCTGTCGCAGTACCAGAACACCGTCGTCCAGTACTTGGCGGGCGTGAAGGTGCCGCTCGGCGACAACTTCGCCTTTGAGGCTTATGCGTCGCAGGGTCGGACCGAGATCGACCTGACCCAGTTCGGCAACATCGACACCCAGCGTCTGCAGGACATCCTGGCTCACCCGACGCAGTCGCCGAATGGCAACACCGCCTGCGCGACCAACGACTTCTTCGGCGATCGCCCCACCTCGGCGACCTGCCGCGCCTACCTGGAATCGCCGGTGTCTCAGAAGACGGCGCTGGAGCAGTCGATCGCCCAGGCCTTCGTCAGCGGCACGGTGATGGAACTTCCGGCCGGCGACCTGCAGGTCGTCTTCGGCGGCGAGTACCGTGGCTTCGAGTACAGCTCTCGCTACCTGTCCAGCCCCGGTCCGTTCTCGGGCTTCAACGTCGGTGATCCCGATGCCGGCACCAACGCTTTCTACGACATCTTCGGTGAAGCGCTGATCCCGCTGGCCAAGGACCTGCCCTGGGCCCAGACCCTGGAACTGTCGCTCGGCGCCCGCTACAGCTGGTCGGAATTCGAAGACAAGCTGAAGCAGATCGGCCGCGACTCGCGCGGTTCGGCGGCCTACAAGGCCGAAATGACCTGGGGTCCGGTCGACTACGCCCGCGTCCGCGCTTCGTTCCAGCGCTCGGTTCGTGAGCCGAACTTCGGTGAACTGTTCGCCTCCAGCGCCAGCGCGCCGCAGATCTTCGACCCCTGCGTCACCCAGTCCCAGGCCTGGCAGGCCAGCACAGCCAGCGGGGCTGGCACCTTCCGCGGACTCTGCATCTCGCAGGGCGTTGCGGTGACCGGTGCGACCACCCCCCCGGCCGGCCAGCTGAACATTGCCCTGTCGGGCAACACCAACCTGGCGCCGGAAAAGGCCAACACCCTGACCCTCGGCCTGGTCCTCAACTCGCCGTTCGAGAACCAGTGGCTCAGCCGCCTGCGCGGTACGGTCGACTACTATCAGATCGAGGTCACCGACCCGATCCTGTCGATCGACACCAACAACCTGCTGGCCGACTGCTACAACTACTACGGCACCAACCCGACCTACAGCCCGACCTATGCGAGCTGTGCGGCTATCAAGCGGGTTGGCGGCAACCTGGCCGGTGGCTCGCGGATCGACGGTCCCGACGCCCAGCAGCGCTTCCCGGGTGAAAATGGCGGCTCGATCAACACCTCGGGTGTCGATTACCAGATCGACTATGGCTTCGACTGGGAATGGCTGGGCCTTCCGTCCTGGATGGGCTCGGTTCAGGCCAACCTGATCCTGACGAACGTGCTTGAGTACACCCAGGCCGACAAGGACTTCCTGCCGGAAGTCGACTACACGGGCACCATCACCTACTTCGGCGCTGGTCTCGGTACGAGCTTCCCGGAATGGAAAGGCGTGTTCAACACCCGCTGGGCCATGAGCGACCTGCCGTTCGGCGACCTCGCCATCGGCGCCCGCGTCCGCTACATCGACTCCATGGATAACCGCCAGTTCGCCCAGTTCCCGGGTGAAACCTCGCTGCTGATCCCGGGCGTCACCGAGAACGTCCCCGCGACCTGGTACACGGACATCGACGTGACCTGGGGTGTGAACGACAACATCGAAGTCAAGCTGGGCATCAACAACCTCGCTGACCAGCTGCCCCGTCTGTACGGCCCGAATGCGCAGTCCGGCACCGATCCGTCGACCTACGACGTCATCGGCCGCCGCGCCTTCGGCCAGATCAAGCTGCGCTTCTAAACCCGGCGACGCTTGAGAGAATTGGGCGGCGGAGCGAAAGCTCCGCCGCCCTTTTTCGTTGTCCGGATGATCCGGCGACCCGGTCTAGGCAGACCGGGACCGGCGCGGCTAACCTTCACCCTGCGGGACCGGAAGCGCGAGGCGTCCGGCCAGGAGGCGCGCCTCATGAACGATCAGGCCACCAGACGCGCGGTGATGGCCGGCATCGCGGCCCTGCCCTTGGCCGGGTGCGCGACGGCGGCGGTGCGCGAGCGCGACATCGTTCAGGTCAATCTGATCAGCGCCCTGCCGCCCGGCGCCATGACGGCGGCCGAGGGCGACGCGGCGGTGCGCACCAGCTTCGACGCCGTCAGCCGGATGACGGTCGCCGTGATGATCAACGGATCCGGCCCCTACCGCTTCGTGGTCGACACCGGGGCGAACCGGTCGGTGCTGTCGACCGAGGTCGCGACGGCGCTTGGTCTTCAGTCAACGGGCCGGGCCATGGTGCACGGCATCGCCGGCGTCCTGCCGTCACCGACGATCCGGGTCCAGACGCTGACGATCGGGGGCCTGGTGTCGCGCCGGGTGTCGATGCCGGTGCTGGACAGACAGTTTCTCGGCGCCGACGGCCTGCTGGGCGTCGATGTCATGCCGGGGCGGCGGGCGATCCTGGACTTCAGGGGCCAGACCTTCTCGCTCTTCGCCGGCGAGGACCCGCGCAACTTCGCCGTCGTGCCCCGGATCGGCCGTGACGCGGCGGACGCCATCACCGTCAAGGCCCGCCACCGCTTCGGTCAGCTGACCATTGTCGACGCCGAGATCGGCGGCGTGAAGCTCACCGCCTTCCTCGATTCCGGGGCGGAGAACACGGTCGGCAACCCGGCGCTGCGCGATGCGCTGCTGGGCAAGGGCGCCATGGCCGACAGGCTGGCGCAGGTGGAGCTGGTCAGCGCCACCGGTCAGCTGGTGTCGGGGCAGATCGCGACTGTCCCGCCGCTGCGGCTGGGCGGCGTGCGGCTGGGCAACATGACCTGCGTCTTCGCCGACCTGCACACCTTCCGCATCTGGGACCTGGACGCACGGCCTGCCCTGCTGATCGGGGTGGACGTCATGCGCCACTTCGACTCGATCGAGCTGAACTTCCGCGAGCGGCTGGTGAAGTTCCGGTCCGGCCAGTTCGGGCGAACCAATAACACCGCCGGCTGAACGGAAAAGGGCGCGGACCCCTGCGGATCCGCGCCCTCCTCGTCGGCTTTGAAGCAGGTGGGGCCTAGAGGCCGCCCGGTCCGCATTCGGTGGTCAGGTAGGAGTCGATCGCCTTCAGAACCTCGGCGGTCTGGCCGACTTCCCAGCGGTTGTACTGGTGGCCCATGTCCTTGATCGGCAGGTAGCGGTACGACTTGCCGGTCGATTTCAGGATGGCGACGAAGCGCTCCGACTCGCTGATCGGCACGGTCACGTCCCGGTCCCCGTGGTAGAGGAAGATCGGGATCGAGACCGTCGACGCCTTCTCGAACGGCGACAGACCGTTGATCGTCGGCCGCTGCAGCTCGCGCAGGATCCGGCTCTGGTTGACGATCTCGCGGAACTTCTCGATCGAGGCCACGCCGGCGCCGGCGACGGCGCACTGGTAGATGCCGTTGGGCCGCACCGCGGCCGCCATGGCCGAGTAGCCGCCGTAGGAGTAGCCGTGCATGGCGACGCGGTCAGGCGCGGCGATGCCCTGGCTGATCAGCCACTTGGCGCCGTCGTCCTTGTCGTCCTGCATCTTCTGGCCCCACTCGGCGTCGCCGGCGCGCCACAGCTTCTGACCCCAACCCTGCGAGCCGCGGAACTGCGGCTGCAGCACCACGTAGCCGCGGGCGGCGAAGTACTGGACCCAGCCGGAGCCGTCCCAGCCCATGTCGTCCCGGGCCCAGGGGCCGCCGTGCGGCAGGATGATGGTCGGGAAGGGGCCGGCGCCGTAGATTTCCTTCTTCGGCGTGGTCAGGAAGGCCGGGATCATCAGGCCGTCGCGGGCGGCGTACTGCACCAGGCGGGTGTCGCCCAGGGCGGCGGTGTTCATCCACGGCGCCGAGCGGCCCAGCAGAGTCAGCTTGCCGTCCGACAGCAGGTAGAACTCCGGCGGCTGCGAGGGGCCGGTCTTGACGACGATGGCCTTGGTCAGGTCGTCGGACCAGCTGTTCATGCGAACATCAGCGCCGTCGGCGGTGGAGAACCGGGCCCGTTCGCCGGTGGCGATGTCGGTCCAGGCCACCGGCACGGTGGTGACGCCCAGCGCCTTGCGCAGGCCCTTGGTCAGGGCGTCCATCTTCGGATCAACCCAGTACTGGCGGCTCACTTCACCCTCGAACGTGAAGCCGAGCAGGCGACCGTAGTCGCCCGGGGCCCGGGACTGGATCACGCCGCCGGCGTCGAACAGCTTGGTCTCGAAGATCGCCTCGACTTCCTTGCGGGCGTCGATGTCGTATTCGTAGAGAACCGATTTGTCGCGGCCGGCGCTGCTCTGGACATAGATGATGTTGGGATCGGCGGTGAAGCCGACGATCTCGCGGGGCTCGCGGTCGGCGGCGAACCAGCGGAAGTGCTCTTCCCACTCATTGGTCCGCGGATTGCGGATCCACTGGGCGATGTAGACCTTGCCGTTTTCGAAATCGACGGACTGACGGGCGCGAACCTCGCCCTTCAGGTCGATCAGCTCGCCGCCGAACTTGTCGGACGCGGCAAAGACACGACCGGAGCGGCCCGTGTAGATGTCGAGCTTGTAGATCCCGTCGCGCGCCTGAACGAGGATGTTCTTCGGATCGGTCGGCAGGGTGTCGATGACGTTGGCCGCGATGAACTCGTTCTGGTTGTCGCCGCCCAGCGCGTTCATCCACTTCTTGCCGTCGAAGTCGACGATGAACAGGCGGAAGACGTGGGTCTTGGTCGTGCTCTGCGTGTAGGTCTGGCGCACGACCACGGCGACGCGGTCGTTCTTGATGAACTGCACGCTCTGGATGACGTTCGGGGCCGAGGCGCCCAGGGTCTTGGGTGCTTCGCCGGGCGCGGCGGTGCGCCAGATCGACACCACGGTCTCCTTGCCGTCCGGCGAGGTGACGGCGGCGATGTGCTGACCGTCAGGCGAGATCGAGACGTTGCGGATCGCGGCCTGGCGGCCGAAGTCTTCCGCGGTCGGAATCTGCACGGGGGCCTGCCGGGCGAGACTGGCCGGCGCCGAAGTCAGGCTGATCGCGGCGATCAACGCGGCGATCGGGAAATGTCTCCAACTTAGTTTCACTGTGTCCTCGCGGGTGTCTTGGCTGCCTGCGCCGCCGCGGGACCGTCGGGTCCGCCATGCGCAATGCGGTTTACGCTCAAAAGAAGCGCATTACCTCCACCGTAGCGGAGAATGGCGTTTCGCCAACCCCTCGCGCGCCCCCGCACGGGCGCCAACTGCGGCCTGAACGCCGTCCGACCGGGCAACTGTGGCGATATTGTAACGGATCGGGGCAAGAACCTGTCGTAAACGCGGTCCTTCCTTGCCGCTTTGGTCCGGGCTGCTACTGTTAGGCCCAAGGGGACTCACAGGATCGGGGCAAACCGACTCCACGATGTCCGTTCGGCTGATTTTTCCTTTAGGGGGTAGTAGTTAAATGCTTGATCGCAAGTTCCTGATGGGGACGACCGTCATCGCCGGTCTCGCGGCCATGGTTGTCGCCACCGCGCCGACCGCGTCGTTCGCTCAGACCGCTCCCGCGGAAACCGAAGCGTCCGACGAAGAAGCCGAAGTCGAAGCCCTGGTCGTCACCGGGTCGCGCATCAAGCGCAGCGACTTCACCAGCGCCGCGCCGATCCAGGTCATCACGTCCGAGCAGTCGGTCCTCGAGGGCCTCGTCGACACAGCCGAGATCATCCAGTCGTCGTCCGTCGCGTCCGGTTCGTTCCAGGCCAACTCGCTGCTCGGCGGCTACCTGATCACCGGCGGCACGAACGTAAACACCATCTCGCTGCGCGGCCTCGGCGCCGAGCGCACGCTGGTTCTCGTCAACGGCCGTCGCCTGCCGCCCTCGGGCTCCGGCGGCACGGTCGGCCCGGCCGACCTGAACGTCATCCCCTCGACCATCATCGACCGCGTCGAAATTCTGAAGGACGGCGCCTCGTCGATCTACGGCTCCGACGCCGTCGCCGGCGTGGTCAACTACATCACCAAGACCTCCACCGACGGCCTCGAGCTGGACGTGTTCGGTCGCGTTCCCGCCGAACAGGGCGGTGAAGTGTTCCAGCTGGCCGCCACCTGGGGCAAGGTGTTCGACCGTGGTTACCTGAGCGCCAGCGCCAGCTACTACGACCAGAAGGGCCTGCGCATCAAAGAGCGCGACGACACGGCCTGCGCCATGGACTACTATGTCAATCCGACGACGGGCGCCCGCGCCGACTTCATCGATCTCGATACCGGCAAGTTCAAGTGCTACAACGCCATAAACAATGCGTGGCAGGCGGCTGACGTCTACGGCGGCATCTTCCAGTACGACCCGACCCTGGCCGGCGCCCCTCCGGGAGGCTACTCGGCCGCGGCCCTGGGCCTGCGCACGCAACTGCCTGACTGGGTCCGCGCCGCCCGCGCCGGCCAGCCGCAGACCTACCCGTACGCCAACTACGACAATGAGGCCTACGACAACACGCACGTGATCTCGCCGATCAAGCGGACCTCGCTCTACTTCACCGGCGGTTTTGACCTGACGCCGACCACCGAAGTCTACGGCGAACTGCTGTTCAACCGTCGCGAAGACGAGGTCGACTCCTACCGCTACATCTTCGAGACCGTCGCTCGTACGAACCCGAACAACACCGTCGGCGCCGGGCTCGTCGCCCATGGCCTGGGCGCCAGCGGCGACGCGATCCCGCTGATCATCCTGCCCTCGAACTTCGAGCAGACGGTCGACTACGCCCGCGCCGTCGGTGGTCTGCGCGGTTCGTTCGGCTCCGGCCTGCTGGATGGCTGGGACTGGGACGCCTATGTGATGGCGGGCCGCTCCGAAGCGACCTATGCGCAGGACTTCACCTATCAGGACCGCGTGTACGCCACGACCGACTCCGGCGTCGCCTGCACCAATACGCCCTTCCTCGGCAACAAGTCCGGCTTCAGCTGCGCCTCCCTGCCGGGCGGCGTGCCGTGGTTCAGCCCCCGCGTTCTCGCCGGTGACTTCAACGCCGCCGAGCTGGCCTTCCTGACCGGCCGCGAAGAGGGCAAGACGACCTACGACCAGGTCATGTTCGAAGGCTCGATCTCCGGTGAACTGTTCGATCTGCCGGCCGGTCCGATCGGCGCCGCGGCGGGCGTCGTCTACCGCAAGGACAAGATCAACGACACGCCGGGCGCCAATGCCCGGTCCCAGAACTACTGGGGCTTCAGCACCAGCGGCATCACCGCCGGCGACGACACCGTTTCGGAAGCCTACGCCGAGTTCGAAATTCCGATCGCGCGCGGCCTGCCGGGCATCGAGTCGCTGACGGCCAACATCTCGGGCCGTTACACCGACTACGAAAGCTACGGCGACGGTTCGACCTACAAGGTCGGCGTCAACTGGCAGATCACTCCGTCCTGGCGGTTCCGCGCCACCCGCGGCACCTCGTTCCGCGCCCCGGCGCTGTTCGAGCTGTTCCTGGCGGGCCAGACCGGCTTCACCACCTCGGGCGACCCCTGCGTGAACTGGGGCCTGTCAGGCAACGCTAACGTCCAGGCCAACTGCGCGGCCGAGGGCATTCCGGATAACTACCTCGGCTCTGGCGGCACCCTGATGGTGTCTTCGGGTGGCGGTTTCGGCATCCTGGAAGCGGAAACCTCGGAAGCGACCACGGTCGGTATCGTCTGGACACCGTCCTTCATCGGCCTCAGCGTCGCGGTCGACTACTTCGACATCGAAGTGAACGACCAGGTGGCCCGCTTCGGCGCCGGCAACATCCTGGGCGGCTGCTACGGCGCCGAGGCTGCCGACTTCCCGAACGACTACTGCACCCTGATCGATCGTGATCCGGGCACCTTCGACATCACGCTGATCAACAACAACTACCTGAACATCAACAGCCAGGCGAACCGAGGGGTCGACCTGAGCCTGCGCTACGAGCACGAGATCGACGCCGGGCGTTTTGTCTTTGACAGCCAGTTCACCTGGCAGCTGGAAGACACCGTTCAACTGCTGACCGGCAGTTCCAACGACTTCAACGGCTCGACCACCGAATCCGATTTCACGGGCTCTACCAGCCTGCGCTTCCAAAGCGGCGACTGGATCGTGAACTGGGGCGTCGACATGATCGGCAAGGCTTCGGACTCCGAGCTGGGGAACGACTTCGTCAGCAGCACCAAGTACATGCTGGTCCTGAACAAGAAACAGCACACCGAGTTCACCGCCTACCACACGCTGTCGGTGCGCAAGACCTGGGACGACCTGTCCCTGCTGATCGGTGTGAACAACCTGTTCGACGAAGGCGCGCCTTCGCAGTCGGCCGGCCAGTTCCGCATCGGCACCGCCGCGCTGAACGGGTACGACCTGCGTGGCCGTCGGGCCTTCTTCAACATCACCAAGCGCTGGTAGGCTTCGGCTCCAGCTATAGACTTCCAGGAACGCGGCGGGGGAAACCCCGCCGCGTTTTCTTTTGAGCGAGGGCGGGGCGGTCCAGGCGTTGTCCCGACTCCCGCCTTGCATGCTTCGACACGCGCCCTCGGTCCGCCATTCGGCGCACCTGCAGGGCGCTGCTCAGCATGACGTGTGTGGGTAGCCTTCACAGGACGTCATCCTGAGCAGCCGCGCAGTGGCGTGTCGAAGGACGCAGAGCGCCCGAATGGCGAGACTCTGAAGACTGATACTCCGGAGACAGGGCGGGACATAGTCCCCTTCCCGAGACGCCCGCGCCGCCGCGCCGGGGCCAATTCGATCCCCCCTCCGGCGCACAGGCCCATACTCACGGCATGAGACGCCGTGACGCCCACGCCAACCCCTGCCCGGCGGCGACTGCGCCCCCTCGGCGGGCCTGATCTGGCCGGGCCGCCCGGCTCTGACCCCCTGGCGCCCACGCCGATCCGCCGCCGACAATGCGGTCTCAACGCGCCCGGAGACAGTCAGGACAGCCCAGCGGGCGCGGCCCGCTGCACCGCCGCCACGAAAAAGGCCCCGGCGATCGCTCGCCGGGGCCTTCGTTTCGCTCCGCCGCGTGCTCTAGTGGATCGGCGTCGGGGCCAGCACGGTGGCCCCCCGCTCGCGCAGGCGGGCGGTGGCCATCTCATCGAGGATCGCCTCGGCGCGGGGATCGCCCATCACCCAGCCCGCGGCGGCCAGGGTGCGCAGCGAGGTCGAGCTGACGCCGAACATCTGCTCGAAGGCCTCGAACGGCGAACCGGCGCCGCCGATGTGCTTGATGCGGACTTCACCCTTCAGGTTGGCCAGCGCCTTGGCCTTCTCGATCGCGTCGTAGTAGCCGCCGATCTGGTCGACCAGCTTCAGCTGCCGCGCCTGCACGCCGGTCCAGACGCGGCCCTTGGCCAGTTCGCGCACCTGGGCGGCGGGGATCTTGCGCCCCTCCGACACGCGCTTCACGAAGCCCTCGTAGATCTGGTCCATCCAGCCGGCGAAGGCCGCCCGCTGGGCCGGGTTGAAGGTCTCGCCGGTCCCGAAGGCGCTGGCGTACTCGCCGCCCACAGCCGTCTGGCGCACATCGACGCCGAACCGGCCAAGGGCGTCACCCAGCACGAACTTGCCGCCATAGACGCCGATGGAGCCGGTCAGGGTCGTCGGCTGGGCGACGATGCTGCTGGCGTCCGAGGAGATCCAGTAGCCGCCCGAGGCCGCATAGGTGCCCATGCTGACCACAACCGGCTTGCCGGCCTTCTTGGCCGCGCGGACGGCGGCCAGGATCTGTTCGGACGCGGTGTCCGAGCCGCCCGGCGAGGAAACGCGGAAGACGATCGCCTTCACGTCCTTGTCCTCGATGGCGGTGTAGAAGGCCTCGGCCACGTCGTCGGACCAGACGGTTTCTTCGCCGCCGAACGGATTTCCGCCGCCGCTGGTCCCGGTCATGATCGGACCTTCGGCGCCGATCACCGCGATGGCCGGCTTGCCGCCCATCACCGAGGCCGTGCTCGCCTCGCGGCGCACCGTGGCCATGTAGTCGGCGAAGTCGGTCAGCTTCGCCTTCTTGCCGACCTTGGCCAGCAGGGCGTCGGAGGTTTCGCGCACCTGGCCGACGCCATCGATCAGGCCCTTGGCCCTGGCGTCTTCCGCCGAATAGGGCCCAGCCTCGAACACGCGGGCGAAGGCGATCGGCTCCTTCTTGCGGTCGATGGCCGCGGTCAGGACCGCCGTCCGGTAGATGGACGTCATCCACGACAGCTCCGACTCCTTGTGGGCGGCCGTGTAGTTGTCGAACAGGTAGGGATTGACCGCGTTCTTGTATTCCCGCCGCTGCTCGAACTCGGCCTTGACGCCGTACTTCTCGAACAGCCGCTTGAAGAACATATCCTCGACCGCGAAGCCCGTGGCCTGGAAGGCGCTGTCGGGCTGCATCCACAGCTGGTCGGTCGCTGCGCCGAGCATGTAGGTCGAGGAAACCACGCCGGACGGGTAGAGGCCCTGGCTGTGGGCCCAGATCGGCTTGCCGGCCTGACGGAAGCTGAGGAAGGCCTGGCGAAGCTCGTCGGCCGCCGCCGGGGCCATGCCGCCTTCCGGCAGACGCACGAAGACGCCCTTCACCTTGTCATCCGTCTGGGCGTGCTTGAGGGCCTCGATGACCGAGATCACCGACATGCCCGAGCCGCCGAACATGGCGAACGGGTTCCGGGAGTCCTGGTCGGTCAGGCCGTCACGCAGGTCCAGCTGCAGCACGGCGGCCGACGGCGTCGTGTCCTTGGGTTGCGCGCTCGCCACGATCGACATGATCAGCAGGAACGGAACGACAACGAAAAACACCAGCAGACCGGCGAACACGCCGGCCATGGTCAGGAGGAACTGCTTCATCGGGCACCCGAGTTGAAAGTCGCGCTCACGCTACAGGGTGAAGCGCTGCGGTCAAATGAACACGCGGCAACACTGGCGATTGTTTCGTTGTCGATATCGGGACTTTTGCCCGGACGGGGCCGGGGGAGGACCCTCGGGAGCGCGTGTTTTGCACGCGCTCCGAGCGATCTGGTCGGGGACCAGAAGAATTGGTCGGAGTGAGAGGATTCGAACCTCCGACCCCCGCCTCCCGAAGACGGTGCTCTACCAGGCTGAGCTACACTCCGACTAGAGGACGGGCCTTATAGAGACGAGTCGCCGGGCCCGCAAGCGACCATATCGGGGCTCTGAAAATGGCTTTCACAGCGGCGTTGCATCCTGCCGTCGCCTGCGCTATCTCACCCGCCTCTCGCGACCCGGTTCGTCCGGGCTCCGCCGTTCCTGCTGGGGAATGGTGTAATGGTAACACTGCGGTTTTTGGTACCGTCATTCT
>Ga0315900_10006803_pt1 | contig 15187 bp, 21 predicted proteins | sample LakEriMetagenome_FD_203521 | JGI IMG/M metagenome (GOLD analysis project Ga0315900, IMG submission 203521) | Freshwater fungal communities from buoy surface, Lake Erie, Ohio, United States - Buoy 12 MA114 | ecosystem: Environmental > Aquatic > Freshwater > Lake > Lake biofilm | place: USA: Lake...
CCGACATCGATATCAACCGACTCAAAGAAAATCAGTAAGGTTTCGGCTCCGGCCGATCTGTAACACAACTCAACTGATTGCGTAGAGTCGTTAATAAACTTGTTCTGATCACATTTCCATTTGAGGCTCACACATGTTCGCTAGCAACCGAATGCAACTTCTGCCCCCCCGATTACTTGTTATTATCACGATCGCCTATTGGACGGCTATTATCTCCCTAGGAGCATTTTTGTTCCTCCTTTATCCCAGCCCATTGCAATACGACGGAATTAGTGGGAATGCCGATAAAGACCAGGAAGGGGGTTACATTCCACCTCGGTTGGTTGAGCGTTCAGAGCCTAAGCCTGTCGCTAATCCGCCAGAGAAAAGCTCACCCAAGGAAGTTGCTGAAGCAACTCAAGTACCAACTCAGACCGAAGAAGCTTCTAGCGAATCCTCTGAAATTCAGTCGGTGTCTTTGAACCGTGAAGATGATTCAGAGAATCCCCCTTCACCTCGTAACGAAACTACCGCACAAGTCACTAAGAGTCAGGAACCTGGCTTAGCCCCCAAACCCACTAATGATTCGCCTGTTGTGCAAATCAGCGAAGATATTGGTTTTGCGAATAAGCCAACTCAAATCGCCCAACGCATCATAACTGGTGTAAATGCGCCCGGTTATCGGCTAAAAGATCGTGATATGATCGAATACCTTGTCTCAAAGCATGCCGCGAGATTCGTTTTAGTTGACCAGAGCCAAATCGCTTTTGATTTGGGTAAGTCCTTGGATAAGCCGCAACCGCGCCGTATCAATGGTGATTCTTGGTGGAAGGCTAATTACGCCGAGCGAATGCTTCACATCCCAATGACCAGAGCGGGGCGTGCCTCATTAGCGAGAATCAGTGAAGCATTCACATCGAGGAAAATTCGTATCGAACCCAATACTTCACAATTATTTCTGGCTATCCCTCACGGGTTAGATTTCGATATCTATCAGTCTCAGATTGATTTCATGGGGGCGGAATTCCGAGCCGATGTCTTCACAGTCATCAGCATTGACGATTCGGGGATCATTATTCACGGTGTCGAGGATTCTTGAGGCCGTGTAAATCCACAAACATGTTCCTGTTCTTCTTCGGGGGCGAGTTAGCCCCCGCTCTTTGATTGACCATTCGTTTTTATTAATCTGTGAGGGAAACATTATGGTATCAAAGCCAATGTCTATTCGTGTTATAGGCGGCCTATTGGCGATATTGATGCTCGGATCTGTAGCGATCTCAGATGAGCATGAAATCGTTGCGACAAAAAACGTATCACCGAGGACGTTATTCGTGAGCGATACGTTAGCTTTGAATCGCCGGGTTCTTGCGTTGGAGAATTCTCTCGAAAACTCACCTAAACTTCTTCGGCACGAAAATCAGCAGCTTCAGCTACAACTTAAAGCAGCCCTGGAGCGCGAAGGCATTCTTCGAAAAGAACTAGAGTTGGTCGGAGAAAACATTCTCGCTCCTACTGAAAGGGATCTTTCCCAAAAATTAATACTTCGAACCGACTTTGGTGATGTCTACGAATTATTTGTCCTTGATAAGTCAACTCTCGATTTCAAACTTCTATCGAGCAAACATCTAAAAAAGTGTGGCGGGATTCTTAGAAGGCAAAATGAATTAAATTCGTATCGTGGTGATATTCACGCCGTCTTTTTCGGTGATCCGCTCATACGAATAATCTCCTCTGAATGTAGTATTGATCTAGACTTACCGTTATCGAAGGCGACCGTAAGTTGCGATTATGTAAATTTTCACCAAGGTGGCGGAGCCATCTATCGTCAAAAAAAGGTGTTTGAGGCAAGAATTGATGATTGATCATTTTCACATCAATTGAAAATCGCAAGGTAATCCATTCGGATGGAAGGAGTAATCGAACGGGACTTGAAGTTTAGCCCATGTGGAATGAGCGAATACTGAATCATCGATTTATAATCCGAGTGTAAAATCGATAGGATGTTAACACAGCTATGAAAAACACAACGATAGCGGAACAAAAATGGAATACTGAGACCGTCAGCAACGGCCTGCAAGACCTATTCATGAAAAATGTTCGCGAAAACAAGTTCTCACTTTGTTATATAGCATCCGGCAATCAGCTTTGTTTCGTTTGCGACAATGCCATGCAACTAAAGGCAACCGGGCTTTTGGAGAAGGCTCTGCTGGAAGCGTTTACAAGTTCGAGGATCAATAATCGGCTCATCAGCCTTAGCTGGATTGACTACCTGTTTCGTCTTTGCGATCGCTCCGTTTTACGAAGTTTATCTAACCCTCTACCTGGAAGTGGTCCGTTCACAATTTATAGAGGAGTAGCTGGCTCGAGGAATTCCCGACGAGTAAAGGGTTGGTCTTGGACAACAGACATACATATTGCATGTTGGTTCTCCCTTCGACTCGGCCTGGAGAATCCTGCAGTATATGAAGCCACCATCGACGAGAAAAACATTTTTGCTTATGTAGATGACAGGAACGAGTCGGAAATTATTTGCTGTCCATCACGACCGAAGAATTTAAAGCTGACATCTAGGAAGTTGCAAGATGGCGCGAGTGTTTTTCAGATCCGCAAACAATCTACTGCCAACTAACGCTTTTTGCTTGATGGTGGGAATGCTACCTATCCCAACCCCCCCTTCAGGATGTATTCTCTATTAGGAGCAAGGCAATTTTCTGATAATTTTGTTTTTTTGCGAACCAAATTAGGACGTCTGACTCAATATCTAAGGAAGGTGATGTATCGTCTCCTAAATATTCTTTACTTCGAGTCTATCCGCTAAAAACCCGTTAACGACTTATTTTGGCAATCAAGTGTTGGCGTCTCGAAAGTGTTGGTTTCTTGACACTTAGGGATTCCGTTAGTGTCAATAAGTCCACGAGGGTTGTATTAGCGATGGTACTTCGAAAAGAGTTCACAACGAAAAGCGATAGAGAATTGGTAGAAGCAGTTCGGGCTGGAGAAACGACAGCGCTGGAAGAACTTGCAGAACGATACTCCTTGATGATTAGAATAATAGGCAGGAAGTATGAGCAAAGTGCTAGGAGTATCGATGTCGATGATTTAGTACAGGACTGCTTACTTAAGCTGTTAAAAAACAATAATGAGTTGCAAAACGTTGGCGCTTGGTTGCGCAGGGTTGCTAACAATCACTGTATAACAAAGATACGCCGTGGAAAACCACTAAATACTAATACACTTTCAGAGTACAGTAACGGGGAGGAACTAGTCGTCTACGATGACATGCCAGACTGCAAGGCCATCCAAGCAGAGGATCAGGCAATGTTACGGGAAAAAATTGCTATTCTGCCTGCTCTTTATCGAGTATTAATCATCGCATACTACTACGAGGGTAATTCTCTCAGAGAAATTGCTGCGCAATTTGGTCGACCAGTTGGAACAGTCAAAAGACAACTTTTTGAGGCACGCGAAAGACTTCGAGGCGAACTTGCTGAGGCAGCGTAGCACCGGGATTTAACCCACGTTGTCAGCGTAACATGACTTAGAATGAACCTGCCCCGAAGTTTGGTCCATTTTCCATGTTAGTGTTCTACGTCTTCAGGCATGTGGGCTAGCCCACATGCCTGAAGACGTAGAAATTCGATCGGAGACTTGTTGGCAAGAGAGGAATGGGGACGATTGTGATTGTAGTCGTGCCTCCAGGCATCCACAATTTGTATGGCTTCCTCGATCAACAGGAACCTGTGCTGATCTAGGTATTCCTCGCGAAATCTGCTTTTGAATGACTCGATAGTAGCATTGTCGGTTGGCTTACCTAGCCGACTAAAATCGAGCTTCACTTTTTGGCAGTATGCCCATAGATCCATCGACTTCGACATACACTCTGGACCGTTATCCACGCGAATCGTTTTGGGGTATCCTCGTTGTCGACAAACTTCCTCGAAGACACGCACAACGTCATCGCCGGTGAATTGTTTGCCTATCTCGATCGCAAGGCTCTCACGACTAAAGTTATCGACTAACGTCAAAAGTCGAATGCAACCAGCTGTGAAGAGTTGATCGGACATAAAATCCATGCTTCATACCTCATTGACCGCAGTTGCTACCGGGCGCTCTTGGCGGACTTGGACGGCGCGACGTCGGCGAGTTCGCTTTCGGCGTATTCCAGGGGATTCTTCACGATACAGACGATACATTTACTTGTGATTCAGGCGAATCCCCTAACGCTATAAGAGGACAAGCAAGCGACGGTAACCATAGCGCGGACGACTTGATGTAAGATCGCGTATCCGTAATCGTATATCCGTCCGATCATTGGCGATGCTCTGATAGCGAATCGTTGAACGTCCTGCCCCAATAATCACGCAGACGCAGCACTGGCTCACACCGTATCGCTGCTGAATATGATCAACGAGGTGACGCTTCTGATCAGGCCCTAGATTTTTTTTGATAGGAAATCCTTCAGGATTTGTTGATCAAGAGAAAGATCGGCAACCAGTGCTTTAAGCTTGCGATTCTCTTCCTCAAGAGATTTCAAACGACGCAGTTCGCTAATACCAAGTCCTGCGTATTGTTTTTTTCCAGCGGCAAAACGTCTGCTCAGAAACACCAAACTTCCTGACGATTTCTACCACAGGCGCTCCCGATTCCGCTTGGCGAAGTGCAAAGGCAATCTGCTCCTGAGTAAACCTATTCTTCTTCATGGCTATCCTCCTCCAGGTCCTTCTGAGGTATCAAAAAATTCACCTTCCATTTGGAACAGTTTTTGGGGAGCAGACCAATGTGCGACGTGCCATGAACGCCAATGATGTATGGTGCTGGGATTTTATCTGCGATCGAACGGTCTATGGGCAGTCGATCAAATGGCTTTCGATCGTCAATGAGTGTACCCGCCACTGCATTACGCATTACGCTTCTCGGAGCATTCGTTCGGAGGATGTGATTAATCGACTCAGTGAATTATTTTTGACATATGGAGTTCCGAAGCATATTCGGGGTGATTACGGCCCGGAGTTTATCGCGAAGGCGATTCAGGATTGGGTCGCACAGATGTCAATTGACACACTTTATGTCGAGCCAGGAAGTCCCTGGGAAAATGGATATGCAGAGAGTTTCCACAGTCGCCTGAGAGATGAACTGATGAAGGTTACCGAGTTTGAGAGTTTGGCTCATGCCAGAGTTTGTGGAGTAACCAGGCGAGAGGACGACGGCAACTACCGACCTCATAGCTCGCTCGGTGATCTGCCCCCAACGGAATTCGCGAATCGCTGTGCTGCTTACCGAATATCACTCTCATAAAACCTGGACAATATTTGGGAGCATCTCACAGCGAATATTTAATAGAATTTGCAACCGAACCATTACTCTCATTCAGTGTTTAGAATTAATCAGATGACTCCAATTCTCTTTTTCTCTCTACTAATTGCGGGAAATCGGAAATCAGCGTCCTAGGGGGATGGTGGTATCTAAAAACTTCATGGTCAATCTGCTTCACTTGGGGAATTCCGTTGTTATGAAACCACTTAATGTGATCTACTTGACCACTTACAAGCATGTCGTGGGTCTCGATCTTCTCAGCAAGTGTTATGATTCGTTTTGTTTCCTGCTGATTTGATTTACTGCTTGAAAGCAGCAGACTATACTCTGGAGTATTTTTAAATCCTGGTAGCAGGAACGTCTTTGCAACTGCGAAGCCATTTTCGAATACAATAGGGCAATAGCCTAAGCGATAGTAAGGTACGCCACCATTCCAATTGACATTGTCCTCGCCAAGGACTTCCTTAACATAGACATCGTATTGGAGTAAGCCCGGCATATAAGCGTAATCCCACATTGAGAATGCTGGCTGATTGCCATAAAGCTCCATAGGTTCAAAATAAACACATCGAGCAAAATATCCGTACAGATCACCGGCACCTGAATAGGATATGCAATCTTGCTCTCGCTTGATGCGAGTTGAAATTCGCTTTATCGCATGGTCGACAAAGCCAACCCGGAAATCCCTATTCCGGAAGCGGATTATTGGCTTTATTTGCGAACTATAGAATCTTGCGACGTCCGACGAAAAGGATTCTATTTCCTCATATGCCAGTATGATCTTGGTATCCCGTAGTTTGATTTGGCAATTAACAAATGGCAGGTATTGCCTACGAACCTCGGTTGGAATGCCTGCAAAAATTTGCTCCCCTAGGTTATTAACAGTCATGACGTAGAGCCAGTTCTTTTGATGAGCAATCTTCTTCGGCATAGCATCCATAAGGCCAATCAGAAATTCTTCGGCTACTTTTGCTCCCTCCTTCTTAAAGACCTTGTAATAATGACGTTCGATCCGACTGAAGGTACTGTTGGAGAAATCTACCTTCGAAATAGATTCCTTTAAGTATTTTAAAAAAACGCTGTGTTTTCCTGAACCTTGTAGGATGATTTCCGGATACTCCGCACGACGCTTCATCCTGACTTCTTGGACACGTTTGTGCTCATTCTTCTGACGTAGTCGCTCGAGTCGCAATTTTATCTTCTTTTGCTTTCTTCTTTCACGATTGACCATTCGAGGATTCTCTACAGCTACATCAACTATCCTTAGCCTCGTCAGCAGAATCTGTGGGTCGATTCTGGCTCTGGAAGTGATCCTAGCTCATGATATATAGCAATTTCAATCTTGTCATAGGATTTAAATCGGTTCATCCGGGATTATTGTGGGTATAGTTTAAGTCCACCACAATAAAAGTAGATTGCTGTTTTGAAATTTTGACGGTTTCGATAGCCACCGACCCTTCGTTTGATAGCCATGATCTTGCTGTTAATTCCTTCAGCAACCGCGTTGGTTATTCTAAGAGAGCAGTAGCTCACGACATTCGCTAAACGCTCCTTGATGGTACGAGCAACTTTCTTCAGTGGCTCTAGATTCGTATGAATGACTCGGTTGTACCAGTCTTTGAAGAAGTGGGTTGCGGCTTCTGGCTTACCTTGATGCTAAAGATCCCGAAGCATCTCTTTGTAAGCCCAAGCTTTGCCTGCTTCGAACTGACGAGTGTAAGCCTCATCGAATCGCTTGCGTTGGGAATCGATTAGATTCTCCTATCCGGTGAGCCATAGAATTTTTGCTCCTGAGAGTCGATGATCTCCAAGCTCTAGAAGGCGACGATGTTCTCCTTTTCGCACCCTATCCGCCGCTTCGGTTGCCATCTTCATAATATGAAATCGATCGTTAACAATATTCTCTTCGGCAAGTGGAATGTTTTCCTTAGGACTCTTTATTTAGGCAGCACTCATATCCATGGCAATCGCTTCAACGCCCGCCAGTTGTTCTTCGGAAAGCTGAGAAAAAGCAGTGTTTCCAGCGTGAATATCGTTGCCGTCCGAAATCGCTTCTGCCGTGCTACGATCCAGGTTATAGATCAGAGTAATGTAGTTGTGCCCTTTTCGAAACGCTTTCTCATCGATTCCGATGCGTGGCATAGGGGCATTCTTCTTGCGAGCTTTACCTCGCTCGACCGCCTTTTCCAGGATGTACCAGGTTTCACCCCAACTTGTTCGCAATAGACTGCTCGCTCCCGCTACCGTTTGGGGCGCCAAAAGTACGTCGATGGCGAACCTCACAAACATGATCGTGAAGCGACTGTTTTTCTCGGCCCAAGGGACAAGCACTATTTTGACACCGTGCTTCGGGCAATTAACTCTAGGTTTTCTAGCGATCAACATCGCCTTGAATTGACACGAATCAAGATGACACCATCTACGTTCCTCCGCATGATCGTGGCACGGCAGTGCTGTGTTGCAGTCGGGACAACAGCACTTCGTACCACGAGGATGCTCCACCCGAACACGAATCTCCACATGAGCATGATCGAGTTCAACACTTGTAACTTGCCAAGGGGATGAAAGCCCCAAAATCTGCTGGTAGAGTTCTTTGTCTTGCACGATGATTCTCCTTAGTGGAGAATTCTACCAAATCCACGAAAATGTCGGATGGACCAAAAAATCGCGGTACAAGGCGACCAGGCTATGCAAGCTCGTTTGTGTCCCCTGCATCAAAGTCGTAGACTCCATTATATTCGATTTTCGCCCTCCAGGGTCGCCAAAATACTCACGCGGATACTAAGCGGCTAACCAGCATTCGATGCAAACGTCACATCAATTAACTCGGGATCAATAGCCCTTGGCAGCTTAGTAGACTTCTGCCTAGCACTTGTCTCGCAAAGTTCTCGAAGAGCCGGAAACAAATGGCTCACCGAAGAAGGCGTAGAGCGACCGTTGACCATCAGCAGGTAGGAGTTTGCTAGTTGTCTTGTTGAAATGAATGTCGTGCTGGTCCACAGGAGCTTTCTGGCCAACTCACCATCAACCCTGAATGGGGCTTCAGACACCGGACGCTGCGAATACTCTTTCAGTGCTGTAAAAAACGGATTGGATGCCATTTTGCAAAGCAAGTCGATAGCGTGTTGATAAAGACTTGCTATAGCGGTCGGGTCGAGTTTCCGGGATGCTCACACGCCTTGGCGGAGCGTTGCTTTCCAAATAACGAAAGCGGTTAGCCACTTGTTTTGACACGAGCACCTTTGGCAAGCTACGCTGGTTGCGATTGACGAAAAGTCGTCTCGCGGTTCGCATGAGCACTCTGAGCGGCTTAGTTCTCTTCAGGTTGCAAGCGATTGGATGAGCGAACTTTCTATGACGATTGGACGAATCGCAATCGATAACAATCCTGGTTAAATCGCGGAAAATATTTTTTCTTGAGCAAGTCGTTTGCGGCCAATCGCATTATTTTGTGATTTCCCTGCGAAGAGCCCCGAAATCAAAAGATACGTCACTGCATCACCAGGAGCGACGTGACTCCTCCCATGAAGCCGAATAAATGCCCCTCAACCGAAAGTCGCCGCCCATTGAGACTCGTTCTGGCAAGCAATCGCTTATAGAACTGCAGGTACCAATAAATAATCACAATATCGATGATAATATGAACTGGAATGCGCTCGGAAAACATGAGACATCGGATGAAATCCGCAAGGAAAAAACCGGTGCAACCAAAACAGGCACCGCTGAATCCGAGGTGCATAGTGTTCTTGTCGGAACAAATGATGATTCCAGCACTAGCCATTAGTAGGGAAATAATCACGACTGAAAACAATGCGACATTACCGAAAAGATAAATGATGATAAGAGCCATTGGCATGAAACTGCGAAGATTGTTGAGCAAATGCTCGAAATCAGCATGCACAAAACCATTACCAACAAAAGCCGCTATACGAGGCTCACTAGGCTGAAGAGCAAAGTAGGTTCGTAGGCTTGGAAAAATCCTCAGTTGCAGCATCGAAATCGTGAGAACCAAACCGGAGATAAGAAATACTCCGTAGAATTGCCATAGCAACGTTGTGATAGCCATGCTTTTCTAGCCCCAAATGAATCTAAATTGAGAGCCGGCTGTTTTGCGGTCAGATGAAAAAAATTACCAGACCTCGCAAATCTTCCATTCACTACTGGCTGTTCGAATCAAAGTGAGCAATCGTCGATTCGTCCAAACCTCGACATGGCTTTGATTCGATACCTTAAGGATACGATCATTCCGAAGCGAAGCCGGAGCGGTTTTCAGCAGCCTATGAATGGCGGTCACTGTCAGTGTTTTCCTCAGATCCGATGTAGCCAAAGATCGAATCTGGGGAACATCGTTTCGCACAAGAGCTTCAATGAAGTTATCTATCACAATGTTGATGGCGTCAGCGTGTCTGCTTTCAACAACATCCTGGCTACTGGTGGGAGGAAGGGAATCACCAGCCTTTCGTAATGAATCCTCGATCGCCAGTTTCGCGCATTCATACTCGTCGCGAAAATGACTCAGATGATGCAGCGTCTTCCCTTTGTCGACATCATTGTTTGCGACGCCATTTAGAACGTCGCTGATATCATCGTTAAGCACATCACCCGATGGAATTGATCCGCTACTGTAACTCGCTAAGCTCGAAAACAAGTCGCTTGCCGTGCGTTTGATTATTCTCAACGCCAGCGTAGCGAGTAGCGACATTGCAATTGCGAAAATAACCAACCTTGTAGTTCCGCTCAACATGTTCTGCTCCTAAATCGATGGGACAAGTGCTGTCTTTTGGGCCAGCGTCTCGAGGTTCCTCTTACGGTATCTTGCCTGGCTTCTCGCGATTGAATTCAATAAGAACTTCGAAGCCACGTTTCGAAAACACCTTACGTACGTCTTCGACGTTTTGAAACGGAGCCTCAGGATCAATTCGCATAACTATCGGTTCAGGATTGCGATTTGCAATGTCTCTCTCAAGCTCAGTGATTTGTTTAAAACTGGTTCCAAATCCTTTGGCCAAGAACTCGTTTCCACCTGGGACTTCAAATTTTGGGTAGCTGTCATAAACATTGCTTTCAATCTCTCGGGGGTCTGAGTCTCGGCTTGTCGGTAGACTGAACTTAGTCGCTACTGATAGGAGCAAAACCAGAGTACCGAACGCCACCAGATACTTGTTGAAGACGAAATCGATGAATACCGTATCGCTCTCATCTGAGGCATGGGGTTTGCACCTCAATCGGTAACGCATTATGCATACTCCTAATGGAAACTATAAAATGAAATTAAGTTAAAGTGTTTTCCATCTCACGCTGACCCGCCTTCATAGCCACTTGCTGAAACAATTCTTCGGTGATGCGAATACTTTCATCAGCAATATGGGTGCAAAAAAGAATGCAAATAATCTCGATAACCAAGCCAGCGACAGTTGTGAGTAGAGCCGTTTTCATACCGATCATGATGTCCATCGGTGAGCTTGTGTCTTCAATTGCCATATAAGCCAGAAGCGATCCGATCACCGTAAAGAGAAGACCGAATTTTGTGGCTAGTTTAGGCAGAAGCAACCATGAGGGACTCAACGAGATTGAATAATAAAACTGATCACAGATGGCATAAAACATTTCTGAATCTCGTTGCTTCCATGCTCTGGCCGCCGAATGAAGAAGCCCGCTGGGATCATATAATGCCGAATTCCCTGTCATGGTATTTGGCATCATTGTGCTTGAATCACTAATTTGGTGGAGACCGGACGATATGTTACTGAATGAGGTGATACTAGAACGGAGTCGCTTAAGTTGCCACCGATGCAGTTGAGCACCAACAATGAAGAGGATGAGCCAGTAAGTCAAAATAACAAAAATCAAGATTGCAGCCCAGCTCATCGTGGTTTCGAGTATAGATAGGTTCATGAGTAAGAGCCCTCAAATAGTGAAAATAAGAAATGGAAGCTAACGTTTTCCCATCGAGGATGGGCGATTAATGGTAGTAGATGGTTTATAGGTGTTATTTGTTGGCTGGGGTTTGTTGGCCGAAGGATTGTTGATTCGGTTGCTACGGCTTTGCGATGGTATGTTGACGGAAGATGTTGTTGGTTTATTTGAGGGAGTGCCTGCTGGAGAGCTGGTAGACGGTCTAGTGATGGGCCGCTCTTTGTTGAGTCGTCCTTGCTTGTCATAGTAATGTTGACGTCGATGGTCTTTAGCAAGGTTGAGTTGGGAATGCTCATATGAATATCCCTTCGCAGCCTCTCGGCCCCGCTGGTGCGCTAATTCCTTACCCGGTGGAACTCGAATGCTCTTGCGATTCCCCCGATCGATTTGGTTCAACTCACTCTTGATCCAACCTTTATCTGCTTTGGATACGTTCGGGTTGTTCAGTTGATTGCGAAGATGCTGCTGTCGTCCCCTTCTCCCAGCGCTTGAAAGATTCGTTTTATTCGTTGATGAAGACGGAACTACCCGAGTCGGTGCGCTAGGCTTGGCTGTGGTGACTTTAGGAACTGTAACTCTCGGTGTAGGAGTCCTTGGCCTCGGGGGAACACGAACCTGAGCGGATAGCTCCAAGCCTCCAGTAAAGACAATGGCAATAGCCAGAATTGCTGCTGAAAACGGTTGAAATGACATGACGATCTCCCTTGTTGTTGTGATTGATTGCAATAAGTGCCTTACTGATTTTCTTTGAGTCGGTTGATATCGATGTCGGCGCGCAGTTCTTGCTGAGCGTTGGTAGATCGCTGTTTGGCCCGTTGCTTGATCTTGTACTTCAGGAGCTCAGCATCGAGTTCCTTCTTGCTTGCAACTTCCATGCCAATACGTTGATTGGCTTTGTCAACGAAGTTGTCTCTCTGAGCCTCTAGCGCCTTAGCTTCGGAATCGAGCTTACGTGCACGAAGCTCGTTGATTTGTTCTTCAGCTTCAGCGGCGATTTGTTCCGACTCCTCAACCAGCGTCTCGACCCGGCTCTCGCTACCACGGGAGGCCTGCTCCTGCATCCAGTGGTAGGCGCTGCTGAGGTTCTCTTTGCCTTGAAGTATCAGGCGTGGGAGCTGAACGTGTCCTCCATAGGTATCGATGAGATACTGGATACAGGGGATCAAGAAGATCGCGAGTATCACGCCGGAGAGTAAACGAAAGAACATCTTGGTCATAGAACTTTCCTTACGAATGGGAGTTGGGTTGGTCATGGGGAGCAGAACCCTTTAGTAAGAGACATTCAAAAACGTTGCTGACTACTCTTTGAGCTGAGCCTTGAGGGTAGCCACTTCGGTCTCAAGGACTTCGATGCGCCGAATCAAGCTATTGATAAGAGCCTCCAGGTTGCTGGAAGGTTCGGAAGACTCTCTCTGGAGAACCGGTTTCAGTCGAGTGTGAGCCGCTGGCTTCACGGCAGAGGCTGATTGCGGCAAGGCGCTAGGGAGTTTGGAATCCGCGTTAGGCAACTTCGCAGCACGCTCGGCCATCTTGCGAGCCAGCAATTTTTCGACATACTCGAAATCTTGCTTTCGCTGCTCGCGGTAACCGTTTCGGGATTCATTATCCAGACGGTTCAGGATATCGCGCTGTCGTTCGGTCATCAGAGTCGACTCTTGGCTATCTCCCACACTGGGAACTCCTTCCGCACCAGAGCCTTCTTCCTGGTTATCCGACGGAGAGACTTCCGCTGCCAAGGAGTCATCGAGCACAGGATCACTGGTAAAAGTCTGAGCCGGGAGATATCCAGCGAACGCAAAGCTAGCGAGCAAAACGGCGGTGATAATTGACTTGTTCATGATCTGGGTTTCCATGAGTGAAATAAGAGATTTAACTAAAACGACATGTCCTAGAGTTTGTTCACTAACTCTTTGACTCGATCCCAATTCGGATCCAGTGTGGGTTCATCGAGCACAGGAGGGGGCTGCGCTCCCGAGGAATCGGCGGTGGAAGTGGACTGCGATTGGGGGTTCTCGGTTTTCAGAGAACAACCCGAGAGCAATCCCCCGAGTGCGATCAGTGCGATGGAAAGAGCTTTGGTTTTCATTGCGGATTCTCCTGGTTCTGAGATTTCATAAAGGCCTCAAGGTCTGCTGAACTGATTTTGTTTCCTCCTAAGCTAGCACCGCGCTGGGTTGCGGGTGGTAGGCTAGGGCTAAGGCTTTTGGCGTTGTCCCAAGCAGGAATCTCGGGCTGTGGTAATGGTCCCTGTAGCGCTTCAGAGTTGCTTCTCTGACGACGAGCCAAGGCCTTCAGGAAGGCATGGTCGTTCTGATAGATCTGGTGAAGCGAGCGTTGGGTAATGACCGCCTTCTTGATGTTCAATTTCATTTCAAAGTAGCCGAGTGTCAGTCGAAGGCGGTCGTTTTCCAGTTCCAGCAGGGCATCAGCTGCAGCGCTCATGCCTTGTTTTTGAGCCTCGATTTCATTCATGAGCGACTCAACCTCCAGCTTGAACTGTGTCACATGGAAGCGTTCTTCAAGTGATAGTTCGTCTCTTGCCAATAGAGCATCGATGGCCTCTTCACTACCGAGCACCTGCTCGACGCGTTTCATCAAGTCGGTAGCTTTGACGATATCGGCCATGCTTTCTCTCTGGCGTTTGGCAGTATCCGCCAACTGATCGGTCTCGCTCTGGATATCTTGATCAAGAGCGGCTTTGGCTTCCTGGTAGGACTGGTCCACCCGAGTTCCCAAATCCACTACCCCTTGCAAAATCTCGATCTTCTCCTCCATAACGGGCAAGCGCGCTCTTACGGCAAGAATTTTTTTAGCATTGTCGTTGGAGGATGCAGCGATCTTCGCAGCTTCCTGAGCCTTGAGCCAATTCGCCGTTCGTTCACGAATTCGGTTGATCAAATCGAGATAGTCTTTACGAACCTGATCAAATGCTTGGGTAGGTGAATCGGGAATGACGACCTTGGTGGAGTCAAAATCATCGGTCTGAGCCAACCCAATGCAGGCAGCAGAAGATAGGATGACAAATGAAACGAGGAAAGATTTCATGATGAGAACCTCGGTAGGTAGATGAACCGTGTTAGGGATTGACGACGATCTGAAGCAAGTTACGGGAATCGATATAAACATGAGTCTTGCCATCCTCCAGAATGGCAAGCAGTCGCGAGCCATCGGAGGGTGAGTTTCTCAGAACAGGCGTTCTTCGGATCAAGCGTTGAGCGTGATGCTCATGAACACACCACCGATTAGGTGCGGTGGCATGTAGGTGTAATTCAGCGGTAGCGCCACAGGGTAAAGTAAAACTGAGCAACAGCCCTGCTCGTAAGCCGGGACGCGCAGGAGGCTGAAGGAGTTCGCTGTTTTTTTCAGGAACCGGTTTATTCTTTGAAGATTCCAGAAGCTGGAGCTTTTCAAGCTCGCTCCGTAAAATTGCCTCTCTCTGAAGCGATAACTGAAGTTCTCGTTGCAAGTTATTGTTCAGAAATTGCTGAAGTTCTGGATGGTAGTTGATTTCATGGATGAACCTGGAATCCACCGCGCCACTATGAGTTGCGAGTTTGCTTTGGCTGGTAGCAGAATGTAAGGACGGATCACTTTCATGGAATGAATGATTGCTGGTGGCATTGAGGCTGTTGTGATCGGTCAACAGCGTAATAGCCAGGAGAAAACAGATCGTTGGCATGTGAGGAGCCTCCGGCGTGTAAGCGATATCGATGAGGGAAAGCGTCTCTGTAGAAAGAAGTACGCAAACAGTGTGCCAAGCCAGAGGGATGATCTTCCAATGCTTACCCTGAATCGGGGCAAGCGAAGACCAACCGGTTACTTGGGAGCTAAATGTACGAGTCGTTCAGCGATTAGCGTCACAGTGGAAGGTGAAACTGCGCATCAGTCCTGCTCATAAGCAGGGACGCGCAAGAGAGTGGAGAGGTTCATTGTTTTTTTCAGGGATCGGTTTACTGGGTGAAGATGGCAGAATCAGCAG
>Ga0315900_10006805_pt1 | contig 15183 bp, 9 predicted proteins | sample LakEriMetagenome_FD_203521 | JGI IMG/M metagenome (GOLD analysis project Ga0315900, IMG submission 203521) | Freshwater fungal communities from buoy surface, Lake Erie, Ohio, United States - Buoy 12 MA114 | ecosystem: Environmental > Aquatic > Freshwater > Lake > Lake biofilm | place: USA: Lake...
CAGGTTTGAGGCTTTGGATTTCTTTGAGGGTGATAGCTTCACTCTTACTGTAGTTTTTCTTGAGCTTGAAGCGGTGATACCGGTCGAAAATCTGATGGTCGGTGTAGCAGGCAATACGGAGGTCTTCGTCGATGAAACCCTGGTGCAAGGCCGTATTCATCGTATGGAATAGAAGGCTGCTTCCTTTCCGGTTTTCCGGACGTGGCATGTCTTCGAGGATGCTGTACAGGCGCTCCGATTGACGCGCAGATTCGGCAAAAAGGACGTTCGTGATTTTCTTATCCTGGTTTGCGTAAAGATCCTCTAGCAAGAGGTTGAAATTCTTATTGAAATGTGGCTGCGGCTTCGCGTTGAAAGTCAGCTTTCGTCCTGAATCAGATACACCTTTCGTGCCTAGTTCGACAATACAGTGCGCGTTTAACTTGTCCTCAATGGTTTCAGTCTGGTCAAACAAATCCTTGATTGGGTAAACATTCTGATCGACACCTGCTTTTATTTCATCACCGAATTTTTCTCTTGCGGTGTTAAGTGAACTCCGGATGCTATCAATACAGTAGCGGTAGTCGCGTATGTAAATGATGGTATCGGAAGGGATGAAATCGAGAAAGGATTGATGAGCCTCACGGATAAGACCTGTTTGGATGTTCGGAATGATGGTGATTGTTCCCATCATCTGCTCGCTCAACTGGGTGGAAGGATCGAAGGTCCGCATCGAATGGATGCGATTTCCTGCAAGTTCGATGCGGTAGGGCAGGTCATTTGCGAAACTGTAGATGTCGACGATTCCACCCCGAATTGCGAATTGACCAGGTTCATATACGAAGTCGGTTTGTTCGAACGCATTCTCCTGCAGGAACTCCAACATGAAGGCAGTGTCAAGCACACTGTCTGTGCGTAAATCGAGGGTGTTGCGTTCAAGGGTGCTTCCAGTGACAACGCGTTCATGGATCGATTCGGCTGTAGCAATGATAATGAAGCGGTCGCGCGTCCGGTTGATTCTGGACAGGACTTCCGCCCGCTGCAGGATCATGCCTTTGTCATGCTGATCGAGTTGATAGGGTTTTTTGTATGAGGCTGGAAAAAGTAAGGCCTTCTGGCTACCCAGTAGGTTTTCTAAATCATTTTGAAAGTATGCTGCCTCTTCCCGGTCTCCGAATATGAAGAGCGCCGGGTGGGGCATATTTCTGATTAATGCAGCGCAGCAAACGGCACCAGAGGATCCACTAAGGCCGTCAATGTGGATTCTATGTTCATTTCTGCTGCGGAGTGCCTGCTCCAGTTGCCTCAGAGAGGGGTGGGCAGCGAACGTGTCAAGGAGTTGATTTAAGTCCACGCAGATGGGTGCAGGCGCGTAAAAGTAGGGAATGCAAAGCCCTGCTGCACATCGTTTACTGGTAAGCTGGACAAGTATTCTTTCGTTTTTTTCTGCCTAGTCGAGCCGGTCCGTCAGGCCCCGGACCTCTGCCTGTGGAAGAACCTTTCCAGCATGGAGTGTATAACAAGGTGGCTCCGAAGAAGAAATACGTGTCGTTGTTCTCTTCGTTTCCCCGTTTGAATCCTGTTGCAGGATAACCATCCGGAAGATTCGATGCCAGTTCAAAAGCCAAAGGCCCGTTTTGTGTGGCTAGCAGTGCAGTAGAGTCGGCATAGTCGGTACTCAGATCATCCAGAAAATCAAAAAAGGTGAGGTGATTGATGGCCTCGATGCGCAATGCGAATGAGCAACTCAAGGGAACTTCGACTCCGATTCCCAAAGGGGCAGAGAGTCGGTATAGTTTATAGGGCTCTGGATTGTCCGATCCATCTATGTATTGCCCTTCGGTCCCCAAAGGTTGAAGTCGGATTTCCTGTCCTCCGTACTCTGCTACCGGGTCGAAACGGAAATAACTGATACCCGCAATGAAGTAGGGTATAGCCCGTCGTGCGTTTCGGAGCGGACGGTAATTGATGTGAAAAGATGCTTGCTCAATTTCGGTCTGAAAATGCAAGTTTCGGCGTTTCTGGAAATCCTGTACAGCCAAGGAGTCTGCGCTGGTCAGGTTTCCTTTTGCATACGACAATCCGAAATGAATGCGGTCTCCCGGCCGATAGAGTAGTCCTGCTGTCCAGTAGTTCTTGATCAAATCCGGATGCGAGATCACCCGGTCATTCATGTCTCCATAATACCAATCGAAACCGCCGCCCGCGAAGATTCCGAGCCGGGTTTGAGCGTCTGTAGTTGTTGTGGCAGCCAGTATGACGGCGAGGGATGTCGTGTAGGTTATGAATTTGAACATGGTGAAATCAGCTTCGTAGCAAGGTCAATCCCGTCATGGAGTCGGGCTTGGCAATACCGAGGAGGTCGAGAATGGTAGGGGCGATGTCTGCGAGACGGCCATCCTTAATGCTGTAGTTTTTGGTGCCGGAGCCAACAAGAACGCAGGGTACGGCGTTGATGGTATGTGCGGTATTGGGTGTTCCATCATTGTTGATCATGAATTCGGCATTGCCGTGATCAGCAAGAACAATGAAAATGTATCCAAGGGGGAGTCCACAATCGATCAGTTGTCCGAGGCAGTTGTCAACCGTTTCAATGGCTTTGATTGCCGCGCCCAAGCTACCGGTATGTCCGACCATATCTGCATTGGCGAAATTCAAACAAATGAAGTCGGGGCTTTGTTCACGCATGATCTGCGTAGCGTCTTGGCAAACTCCATGTGCGCTCATCTCAGGCTGCAGGTCGTAGGTAGCTACTTTCGGTGAGGGTATCATTGTCCTGGATTCACCTGGGAAAGGCTCCTCGCGGCCTCCACTGAAGAAAAACGTGACGTGCGGGTACTTCTCTGTTTCAGCAATTCGATGCTGCGATAGGTTATGTTTTGAAATAACCTCACCTATCGTGTCGCTCAGATTGTCTTTTTCGAATACTATGTGCACGTTCTTGAACCGGTCATCGTAACGGGTCATCGTAACATAGTGGAGGTCCATTTTTACCATGCCCAATTCAGGCATGTCCTGCTGGGTAAGAACCTCGGTGATTTCGCGGCAGCGGTCGGTCCTGAAGTTGAAGCAGATCACGGTATCTCCTTCCTGGATCCGCTTGGACCCTTCAATGATTTTCGGAAGGATGAATTCATCTGTGATTCCCGCGGAATAGGATGCTTTCATTGCGGAAACAGGATTGGTTACAGCCTCACCTGTTCCATTTACCAATGCATCGTAGGCGATCTTGATCCGTTCCCAGCGTTTATCACGATCCATGGCATAGTATCTTCCAACAACCGTTGCAAGTTGTCCACCGATTGAGTCCAAGTCGGCAAGAAGTGTTTCGATGAAGTTCAATCCACTTCGTGGGTCGGTATCTCTGCCATCTGTAAACGCATGTACCTGAAATCCTTCTATTCCGGCTTCCTTGGCTAGGTGGCACAAAGAAACAAGGTGGTCGAAATGCGAGTGCACACCTCCATCCGATACCAAGCCCATGAGGTGAAGGGTGCCACCATGGTTTTTTACGTGATCAAGTGCAACTCGGATTTCCGGTTTGGATGCAAACTCGCCGCTGCGGATACTGCGGTTGATGTTCGCCAGTTCTTGCCATACAACTCTACCGGCACCGAGGTTGAGGTGTCCCACTTCCGAATTGCCCATTTGTCCTGGCGGCAATCCAACATCTTCACCAGAAGTGCTCAAACGTGATGATGGGTATCGTTGCAATAAATCGTTCATCACCGGAGTTGCCGCCAGTGAAACTGCATTTCCATTTCCATCCGGGGCGATTCCCCAGCCATCGAGTATGATGAGCGCTACTTTCGAAACGGATTTCATGAAAAAATTATTGGCAAAGGTAGGTTTTACACGCGGAGCCCTATACAATTAAGGGTATTCTGACTTCAAAAACAGCTCCTTGAGGGCGATTATCCCGAACGGTTACATTTCCTTTGTGCAGAATAGCGATATGTCTGACATTGAAAAGGCCGAGTCCGGTTCCCTTGGTCAGGCGTGTGTCTTCGTTACCAATGCGGTAAAATTTACTGAATATGCGCTTTCGTTCGGCCTCGGGAATACCCTTTCCCCAATCCGATATGGTCAGCAGGGCATCGTTTCCAGAGCGTTCAAGAGATACATTGACCGGGCTTCCCGGGGCATATTTCACTGCGTTTTCGAGCAGGTTGAGTACCAGGGAGTGAAACACCAGGCGGTCTCCGTTGATTTTTAAGCCGGCTTGAATTGTGCTGGTCAGTTTCACATCCCTTCCTGCATGTTCTTGGAAGCCGGCAATGGTGCCATCAACCACCTCGTCGAGTTGTATTGGTTCAAGTTGGAAATGCTGTTGGCTGTTCTCCAGTCTTGCAGCAAGTAGAATGTTTTCAACAAGCTCGTGGATCCTCTCCGTTTCCTGAATAGAGCTGCCAAGCAGGCGCTGTTCTTGTTCAGGTTCTAATTTTCGCCGTTGAAGCGTTTGCAGGTTCAACTTCACGGCAGCCAAGGGCGATTTGAATTCGTGAGTGATTGAAAGCAGAAAATTTTTCTGTTGTTGTGCAAGGCGGAATTCATTTCGGAATGCAATCCTGATTTTGTACATACCGAAAATGAGCAGTCCTAAGAATACCACGCCTTCTCCGTACACCATGCGGACCTTTTTCTGCAGAATTTCATTGTATGCCGCAGATTGTGCCAGTGTTGCCGTCTCATCCAACCCAAGAAGGGATGTGACTTCCAATCGGGTTCCGATAACCTCTTTGTTGAGGTCTATGATCATGTAAGCCCACCAGCTGAATTGCATGATGACATACACAACAAGTACATAAAAAAGTAGAAGCGGTCTGGCCATACCTTGTTTCCTGTAAAGGTAAGCCAAACGGGGAGTGATCTTACTCGTTGATTTCGATAACGGTAGTACCTGGATTGGTGTCTCCGATAAAAATCCAGTTTCCGGGGCTTTCTTCCCGTTCAATGCGGTAGTGGTTCACCCCGGCATCCCATCGCATGTATGGGTTCCAGTTCAGGGTGGTTTTGTAATCTTTCCAAGTGCCTTTCACAAGTATGCTGGAGCCTTCGTTGCTTTGCATGCCTGTCAAGTAGCAGTCGTTTACAGGAAGAATCAAGTAATTGTACTGCTTCTGCTGAACATCTGTGTCCTCGTCCAGAAAAGAATGAACTCCGGCAGGAACGGTTGCCAGGTAGGTATATGTTCCGCCATCAACCGATCGCAAAATTTGGTATTCAATAACCCGTTCGGGCGCTAACATGGGTTCAAGCCATTCGGTCAATACATTCGAGTTATCGACTACGGTAGTCCTTTTTATTTCGGCGACCTGTTCTGCCAGAGTATTCTCCGGTAATGCTGTACTGGTGTCACTGAATGAGGTGTATGCCCTTCCGCACAATGCCAAGGCTTCAATGCGGTATTCGTAAGGATATGGGCATCGGATGGTCGTATCAAGGAAGCTCAACTGGTTGCGTGTTACGGTGGCGATAGCCAAGGACTGACTGAAGGCATTTTCCTTACGGTAAATTCTGTATTCGTTGAAATCGCAGCCTTCGTAGGGAGTCCAGCTCACCGTAACAATTGTTCCGTTGACCGCTGTCGTTACGTTCATGGTGGTATATGCGATGAGGCTGTCTAGCGGTAATGCATAACCGCATTCATCGATGGTCTGTAACTTGTAACTATAGCTCTTTTCCAAGGTGTTCAATCCGCTATCTGTAAAGCGACTTGTCTGGTTTACTGATGCATGTGTGGCGGATGTATCCTCATGGATCAGTACCCACTGATTGATTGTGGCATCAAGTCGATAAAGCCGATATGTTTTGAGATCGCTAGCGCTGCTATTCATCCAAATGACTTCAACATGCTCATCATCTTGAACGGTCGCAGTAGCAATCGGATCTGCATTAGGTGGAAGGGTGTCATATACTTCAACGGCCGATGCGACAAACAGCGTGTCCTTACAGCCATTGGCGTTTGAAACGAAAAGTGTTATATCGTGCGTGCCGGGTACTACCGTGATTGTTGGGTGTATCTGGGTACTTGTGGTGAAGCCGAAATTCCAAAGGAATACGGGTGAATCCAGTGCTGAAGAGGTGTTGTTCATCTGTAACACGGATCCTGGACACAGCTTTTGTGCAGGGACTGTAAATCCTGCATTGGGAGTCATAAGGATTTCTACAGGTGACGAGAACACAAAAGTGTCTTTACAACCCATGTCCGTGATGACTTCTAGTACGGGTATGTAAACGCCGGAGTTCGTGTAAAGATGATCCGGTGAAAACATGTTCGAGCTCGTTCCGTCGCCGAATTGCCAGTTGTAGGCGAAGCCACCTTGCGATTCGTTCACAAACGCAACTGGCTCATAAGTACAAAATGCACTGTCATTTATAGTTGCCAGAGCATCGGGCTTCGGGTGTACGGTAATCGGCTGCGGATAGGTGTATGCCGAACTGCAGCCAGTGCTATCCCATGTAATTAGCGTAATGGTGTATTGTCCCGCCTGAGCATAGGTGTGTGACGGTTGAACTTGGGAAGAAACGGGTCCATCACCGAAATCCCAACTATGGACCGATGCATTGATTGAGGAGTCACTAAAGAAAACGGGTTCGCCAACGCAAATTGATGTGGAGGAAATGCCAAATCGGGTGTATGTGCCGGGAATGCTAACGTATTGCGGTCTGATGAGCGTATCGCCGCATCCGTAGTTGTTCGAAGCAATGAGTGTAATCGTGTATGTACCCGGAATGTAGTAGATGTTTTGGGCATTATTTAAAGTCGAGGTGTTACCATCGCCGAAATTCCAACTGAATTGATCAGCTTGGCTGCTCGTGTTGATGAAACTGACTTGGGTAGGTGAACATCCTGCCGCGTTTGGTGCATGAAATGCCGCAACCGGAGTATTCACATGAATCATATCTGTATACACCACTGTGTCGAAGCAGTTTCCGGGAAATTCCACTATCAAAGTCACGGTATAGTATCCATTGGCGGAATAGGTGTGCTGTGGATTTTGCGAAGTCGAATATGTTCCATCGCCAAAATTCCACTGCCATGCAATTCCCTGCTGCGATTGGTCAGTGAACTGTACAGCATGCGGAATACAGCCGGTAGGGTCATCCACGTTGGCTTGGGCCTGATAGACCGGAAATGGTGCTATCGCCATGGCATCGGAACATCCATAGGCATCCGTAATGGTCAGCCTGATGGAATCGCTAGGTGGAGTGGTGTACACATGCGTAGGTAAATTCAAAGTCGATGAGTTTCCATCACCAAACTCCCAATTCCAGAATGCTGCGCCTGTTGACTGGTCATTAAAGCTCACAGTCACCGGCAGGCATGGACCGGCACCGATAAGGCTAAATCTGCTTTCAGGCGCATGGATGTGAATGTAGCCGTTCCAGGTGCGTGAACTCGTGCAGGTTCCGCTTGTAGCGTGAAGTGTGATGGAGTACGTACCCGCTTGGGTGTAGGTATGAATCGGATTTACTGAATTAGCGGTGCCACCATCCCCAAACTCCCATTCATAGTTATCGGCGCCAGTTGAAAAGTTGTTGAATTGTACAGCCGAATTGATGCATGCATCGCGAACAGTGCCGAACATGGGGATGGGATTGTGGACATTGATGGGTGCATAGGTGAATGTATCAATGCATCCGTTCAAATCGGTCGTGATTAATGTAATAGCAAAGGCACCAGTGTCCGTGTAGTTGTGGAAGACAGAAGCCCCTGTGCCCGATGTCCCGTCTCCGAAAAACCAAGTAGCTGATGAGAACTCCAGTGGATTTGCCAGGGAAATATTCGTTCGGACGCCGGTGCAAATATCATTGTCACTGACCCGAATGGGATTTTGATGTCCCACGGTAATCGTTGTTGAGATCGATCCTACGCAGCCATCGCCTACCAATACGGAAAGTGTTACTACATAAGTCCCCGGATAATAGTAGGAATGTGTCGGATTGGCGAGCGTAGAGCTATTTCCGTCACCGAAATCCCAGGAATATCCGTTCACATCCGGTGTGGCATTGTTGAAACTGACCGTATAGGGTTTGCAGGGATTGTCGTGGCTGAATTGGATGGGCTGCGGGTCGTATGGAATGACCCGAACGATAGCGAATGGCGAAAAGGTTTGAACGCAACCACCGGGCATAACGGTCTGCAGGGTTACAGTATAAAACCCCGGCTGGGTATAAAAGGTCACATCGGTTTGTTTGGTGGATGTCGATCCATTTCCGAAATCCCAGCTCCATGAAATGTTTGCATTTCCGGGATCACTGAATACGGCCGGCAGATCTTCGCATACATACAGGGTGTCAGGATTCTGAATGGTCAATTGTGGGTTCAGAACAGTGACATAGTTGTTTTTAATTACTGTGTCCTTGCATCCAAAGCTATTTGTAATAATAAGGGATACCGAATAAACACCAGCCTGGGTATAGGTGTGGCTCACATTGCGACCAGATCCGGTATTCCCGTCGCCGAAATTCCAATCGTATTGTACGATAAACGTGCTGGCTGCTGTGTGTTGGAAATTCACTGTCATGCCGGGACAGCCGATTAACGGACTACCAGAGAAAAATGCTTTGGGTGAAAACACCCTGATGGCGGGTTGTATGCTTGTGCTTGCAGTGCATCCGGCACCCGATGTAACCGTCAGGGTAGGGGTAAAGGTGCCGCTTTGTGTATAGGTATGTGTCGGGTTGTTCAGCGTTGATGAGCTGCCGTTGCCGAAGTCCCAGTTGAATTGGGTGGATCCGGTCGAATTGCTTTGAAATTGAACTGAGAATGGGGCACAACCACTATCCTGGTTTGCGGTGACAGAAACTGTTGGAATCGAATGTACCGTGATGAGCTGATTGGCAATGCTGGTTCCACTGCATCCGGGTGTGGTACTCACCTGTAGGCTTACGCTGTAAATACCCGCAGTTGCATAGGTGTGCTGTGGATTGGCAAGGGTGGATGTATTTCCATCGCCAAAATCCCAACTCCATGTTGTGGTCCCCGGCATAGTGCAACTGAATTGCGTAGTGAATGGTGCACATCCACTGCTATCTGCTGCACTGAATACAGGCGATAATGCAGGTCCTATGGTAACTGGCGCATTGGCAAAGAAAGTATCTGTGCAACCATTTGTACTGGTTACAGTCAGACTCACCGGAAATGATCCGGTTGAGCCATAAATGTGTGTTGATTGTTGTGTGTTCGCAGTCGATCCGTCACCGAAATTCCAGCTCCAGGCGCTGATTCCGCTTCCGGAACCGGTGAACTGGAATACTGTGTTTGAATCGCAACTGCCTCCCATGCTCATGCCAATGCTTGCGCTTGGGAGCGCATGAACTGTAATGCAATTGGTTTGGATACGGATATCCCTACAACCGGCTCCGCTTTCTGCAATCAGTTTGACACAATAGGTGCCAGGCTGACTATAGGTGTGGCTAGGGTCTACATCGGATGATGAGGTGCCATCACCAAAATCCCATATATACGCTGTTGCACCGGAAGATGAGTTTGCAAATTGAAATACCGTTGCACCGACACACCCGCTGAGTTGTGATACTGAAAATGCTGCCGTTGGTTTGGGATGAACGGTAATGGTGTCTGTAACGACACTGATTGTTCCCGATACTGATGTCGCAGTTAGTGTGACAATATAGGTGCCGGGTACGCTGTAGTTGGCCGTAGCGTTCGTAGTGACGGGTTGGTTGCCATTCCCGAGATTCCAGGTGTTCGAGTTGTTGCCGGGTGTCAGGTTTGTGAAGTTGACCTGCAATGGAGCACATCCGCTGCGCTTATCCGCGCTGAATGCCGCTTGCCCATTCACCGAGTACACGAAAAAAAGCAGATGGATCACAAGGATCCATCCGCTTTTACGGATCGTGTTTTGAAACATAGGGGGGGTGTTTGGTCTGTGGTCGGGTTGAATTATTTCTGGCCTTCGGGTTCGAGTGCGTAATTCTCGAAGTTGGTCGACTGATTGATTACAGCATTGACAGCGCTATACATCTGCGTACCGTCGCGTGTGATTTTCTTAACACGGTAATACGCGAATCCTGCAGGAGGATTTTTGTCGATCCAGGAATAGTAGAGCTCGATTTCGGAACCGATGCCTTCCTTAATACCTACGGATTCAAAGCCGTAACCGTCCTTCGATCGCTCGATGATATAAAGGCAATCGGCAGTTTCGTTCTTCGATGTCCAGCTGACAAACACCTTGCCGCTATTATAAGTAGCGGTATAGTTGTGGATGTTCATTTTTGGCTGGTTGTCAGCAGCGGGAATTTCACGCTGTAGGGTCGGACTGTCTTGCGCAGAAACAGCGGAAGAGATTGTCAAAAGCATAGCTGTGGCCAATGCCATCATCTGGGTGCGAATTGTTTTCATGCTTGCGGTGGGTGAGGAAGTATACATGTTATAAGTTGTTTGTTCGCTTTGATTGACCCGTTCGGGGCGCGTGATTTGAAGATTTGTACGCGTGCTTTTCGGATTGGGTTTCGTTTTTATTAAAATTCTTGCGGTCTGATGTGTGGCGTCTGATTTGCTGTATGTTTCCTGTGTACGCAAAACCCGTTTAGGGGTTTCCATGGATGTTTTTCAGATAAAATGCAGGCATTCCGAACCTTTTTCTTACACCTGCGTAACAAGCGCCAAAACCGAACTGGATTTACATCAATGGATACCTTAAGCAAAACAATCAAGAAGCTTCCCGAACACGACTACCAGCAACTGCTGGCCGAGGTATCGGGCAACCGGAAGAACAAACCTTTTATCGTGCTGGAGACCACCCGCAAGCGCGACATTGACGATAGCGAAATGATGGAGATGCTGCAGGTCAATCCAAGCGCATACTATACGCTCAAATCACGACTCAACTCCAAGATTGCAGCTGTATTGAGTAAGAAAGTGGAGAATCCAATCCAGGGTCTTATGGATGAAGTCTCAAGGGTGCCTGCTCACTTGTTTGGAGGAAACCGTGATTTTTCGGTTAGAGCACTTCGTGAACTTGAAAAGCAACTGATCGAGTACGACCTGAACGCGGAGTTAATCGTCGTCTACAAAACACTCGCCCAGCTTAACCTGCATACGGAGGATTACGATTTTTATAATTCGAAGTACCAACGACATGTTGCGTATTCACTGGCAGTGTCGAAGGCGGAAGGCATTTTCTTTCGTTTCATCAAGCGACTTGGTACCTATCAACTAAGTGCCGAATCCACTCACCTGGATGAAATCATTGCCATGAAGCGCGAGCTGAGCAACATCTGCGAACTGTACGATTCACACCGTTTGTATGTGCTCTACAATATCGTCCGGATTTATTACCACTGCAATGTTTCTACAGACCGAGAAGGGTTGAAGTCGCGTGAAGAGGAGATCGAGTTTACGCTCGACAAGTTATCGGACATCTTCAACAGATATCCGATGGATACATTTTACCAGAACATGAAATGGGTAGTTGATCTGCTCCGCTTCGAATATTACGTCAGGACGTCGAATCTGGTAAAAGCAGACCACTACATCCAGAAAATACATCAGGGTCTACCCTCGATGACAGGGAAGCACATTATGAATTTCTTCGTGGTGCAGTTCCTGCGTGCCAAGCTCGCCAAATACCGCATCGATGGCAACCTGAATCATCTGCTTTACTATGCCGACAAATTGGATAAGAGCTTTGATGTCGAAACCGAAGAAGCGTATAACTATGTGAGCGTAATTCGCTACCTCGCTACCGTTCGGTTCTATCAGGGTGATTATAGCGGTGCTGCCCGTAAGCTGAACGAACTCCGGAATTGCATGTCATTGAAACAGTATCTCCATACCGATGTAGATGTGAAAGTCTTCCAGGCACTTCAATACTGTATTGTCGGAGAGGACGGCCTATGTCAGCAAATCCTGTCCAGCCTCAAGCGCCAAATTCGTGAGCAGGACGACGCCTTCGCTCCCGCCCGGCATGCAATCAAGATCATCAAGACGGCATTGAAGCCCGCAGATTACAGGAAAAAAGTCAAGCGGATTGCGGAGTTGTGGGATGAATTCACAACCGTGCCAGGAAATGTGTTCGGTGTATTAGCCGATCTCAGGATTGAAGAGGCTGTGATCCGGAAGATGAGTAATCCCATTAAATCTTGATTACAGATCATTCAGCAAAAAAAAGGGGAGCCATAAGCTCCCCTTTTCGGTTGAAGTTGATTCATTAAAAATCAATCGCATTCAGGTATTTTTCGCTGAGTGGCTTATTGACGTACTTCAGAACATGGGGGTTAGTCGATGCTTGGTTGATGTCCTCGGGAGATATGGAAGAGGATAGCACTACAATCCGGGCATTCGTTCTCAGTTGCTCAGGAAGTCGCTCGTATTCTTCCAAAAAAGCGAATCCGTCTTTAACCGGCATATTCAAATCCAGAAAAATAACCTCTGGATATTCGGAGGAGTCTTCAATGGAGCCTAGGAAGGCAATTGCTTCGTCTGTTGAATTTTTTACCGTGACGGTTTCAGAAAAACGGCTGGCTGTAATCATCCGCTCGTTGATGAAATTGTCGATTTCGTTATCGTCAATTAAGAGTACCCTGCGGTAGCGGGCGGGATTCATCCGGTGGGCGTTCAGGAAAGAGGTGTGGTGATGGACGGAGTCGAACCGCCGACACAAGGATTTTCAGTCCTTTGCTCTACCAACTGAGCTACATCACCAAGAATGGCCTGCAAAAGTAGGTTTTTTTCCGGAATATCCAACCGCCGACCCTGTTCCGCCCCATTAGTTCTAAGTTTGTTCGATGGATCTGGTGGTTGACGTAGGAAATACTGCAGTGAAAATGGCAGTGTATCAAAATGCTGTGCCGATTGCCCAGGCCTCCTTTCACGTAGTGTCTGATCGGGAAATGACCGCTTGGGTTGAACAATTCGACCTGCGTCGATCCATGCTTGTTTCGGTCATTTCCCCGCCCGAAAACCTTATCGAATACATGCGGTCGTTCACTGATTTTCATGTGTTTGACGATAAAACACCCCTTCCAGTCAACAATGCGTATTCCACGCCGGCAACCTTGGGAAAAGACCGGCTGGTGAACGCCTGTGCTGCCGCTTCACTATACCCTCAACAAGACGTTCTCATCATTGATGCCGGAACGTGCCTGAAGTTCGATTTGGTTACATCGGATGGGAGGTATCATGGGGGATCCATTGCACCAGGATTGGTAATGCGGTTCGAGGCACTACATTATTATTGCCTTGCCCTGCCACGTGTCGAGCCAGAGGGAGAGTCTCCGTTAGTAGGGAACTCCACGTTCACCTCGATCCGATCCGGAGTGCTGAATGGAATTGCCGCAGAAATCTCTGGTATGGTCATGCGCTACCGGGCTGAGTATCCCGGCGTACATGTGGTTCTGACGGGCGGCGATACCGACACCTTGGTAAATCGGCTGCAAAAGGACATCTTTGCCGTCCCCGGATTAACCCTCCACGGACTCCATGCCATCCTTTCGAATTTGCCCTAATCGTATCGGTCGCCTCCTTTTAGTCTGCGGAATTTCTGCAATTCTGTCCGGGATAGCGTGTGCCCAAACCACCACAATATCGCCTTACTCTCGTTTTGGTCCGGGTGAATTGCTGTTTAATGGATTTGCCTGGCAAAGGGCTATGGGCGGAACTGCGGTAGCAACTGAGATGCCAGGTGCATTCAACCTGGTCAATCCTGCAACCTACGATGGAGATTCGCTCAAGGTTTTTGAGTTTGGACTTTCTGCTGAGCGCATCGTACAGCAACAATCTGAAGTTGAAGCGATTTCTACGAATGCACGGCTTGAATATTTTGCAATCGGTTTGCCATTTAAACGCAATCGCTGGGGTCTGGCGTTTGGGTTTGTTCCGTATAGTGGTACGGGGTACTCCGTTACCTCGAACAGCCCGGTCGATTCACTAAATAGTTTCTCCACTGAATTTTCAGGAGCAGGGGGGATCAACAGGTATTTCATCAGCAATGGCTTTCGGGTTTCTCCAGCAATTTCTGTCGGCCTGAACACCTCGTATGTTTATGGTACAACTGACCGTTCGAGAATTGTCCGGTATGCCGATGAGAATTTCTTCGATACACGAATTATCGAAAGCACCACCATCTCCGGATTTCTTTTTGACTTAGGTCTAATGTGGCGGTTGAAGCTTAAAAATGATTCGCGACTCACTATCGGTGCAGCGTGTGGACTTGCCACCAGTACGAATGCCGAACGCAACCTGATCTGGGATAATTTCAGAACAAATGCATTCGGGGTGGATGTCATTAAGGATACCATCGTGTCAATCGAGGATCAGCAAGGGAAAATCTCACTGCCTCTGTCGATGGGTTTCGGTATACAGTGGAACGATGCCGAACATTGGGTGATGTCTGCAGACTATCGGATGCAGGATTGGACTTCCTACTCCGAATTCGGTGAATCGGTGCCACAACTCGATCGCAGTTACCGAATTTCGTTGGGTGCTCAATACACCAACGACGCAAAGGCCAGCGCGTATTTCAGGAAAGTGCACTACCGGGGAGGTTTATTTCATTCCAGAACCAACATCCTTCTGCGCGATCGTCACGTAGACGAATATGGTCTAAGCATTGGATTTGGCCTGCCACTCCGAAAGGCTTTCCATTCACAATTTAATGTGGCCATTGAAGCGCTTCAGCGCGGAACCGTCGATAGCAATTTGGTTCGCGAGCGTTACCTGCGGTTGGTACTTGGACTCACATTTAACGAAGGTTGGTTCCAGAAACGTCGCTACGACTGATGAAATCCAGCATCAAATCGACGCTGGCATGCCTGTTTTCTACAGCATTGATTTCCATTTTCATCACGGCTTGTTCTGGTGGATCTGATCCAGGAACAGCCGATACCAATCCAGACCTTCCCGTGGAGCGTATCCGTGGTCTTACCACGCTCTACAGTGACTCGGGAAAGGTGACCGTTCGGGTGAACGCTCCAGTCTACGAGAAAATCAGAAAGGAGCAGGTGTTTACCCGTCTCCCTGAGGGCATACGGATTGAGTTTTTTGACGAAAATCTGCGTGTTGAATCGCAGCTAACCGCCGGATGGGCACTTCATCGCGAAAACGAAAGAGTATGGGAGGCCAGAAAGGATGTGGTTGTGGTGAATCAAAAGGGTGAACGTCTCGATACCCAGCATCTGATCTGGGACGAGCGCAAGGAGTTGCTGACAAGTGAGGAAGACGTTAAAATCACCACG
>Ga0315900_10006806_pt1 | contig 15181 bp, 13 predicted proteins | sample LakEriMetagenome_FD_203521 | JGI IMG/M metagenome (GOLD analysis project Ga0315900, IMG submission 203521) | Freshwater fungal communities from buoy surface, Lake Erie, Ohio, United States - Buoy 12 MA114 | ecosystem: Environmental > Aquatic > Freshwater > Lake > Lake biofilm | place: USA: Lake...
ACCACGGCGAAGCCCTCGCCGATGCTCATCACCACGTTGGTGTGGTACACGGGCGCCCCGGTGAGCGTGCCGTCCATGGTGGCGTTGAAGGCGACGGGCACCAGGTCCACGTACTCGCACCAGGCGTTGAGGGCGGGTTCGCTGGTGCGGGGCGAGATGCACGCGTAGGCGCGGTGGTGCAGGCGATCGATGACCACGCTGCCCGTGCCCTCCAGGAAGAGGCCGCGCTGCTCCCAGGTGCTGAGGTCGAGTACCTGCTGCACGTGGAAACCCTCACGCTCCAGCACGGACCGCAGGGCGGGGTCGCGCTCGCCGCGGCGGGTGGCGGCGCACATGGGGTAGAGCACAATGGTGCCGTCCGGGTGGGTGCTGAACCAGTTGTTGGGAAAAACCCCGTTGGGCGCCGCGGGGTCGGCGGGGTCGAGCACCGTGGCCCGGATGCCGCAGTGGCGCAGGGCGTCCAGCAGGCCATCGAACTCCGCCCCGGCGTGGTGGCGCAGGTCCGCATCGGCCACCAGGCGCTGGAAGCCATTGCTCTCGGCCGTGACGGGATCGTAGCCGAAGCCCGTGGGACGGACCAGGATGACGGCGGAGGCGGACTGGTGGATCATGGATGACCTCTATCCTATCCTATTTCTGACAGATGGATCCCAAGGTCGGCCATGACACGATCGACATCATGAGGGAAGTCCCTGGGAACATTGATCGTGAGATAGTGGCCTAGGTCGACTTGCCAGAAGCCTCCGTGCTTGACCAATTCATCACCAAGCACACGGTAGTCACTCTCGGTATAGTTGGGCGAAAGGATGAACCTGCGCGTCACGAAAACAGATGCGTCCTGGACTGAGACAACTTCATAGGAACTGTCCTCCAGTCGTTTGGCCTTGATCGTGACCCCTCGCGTCAATCGGGGATCGAAAATGTCGTTCTCAAGCAATCGGAATTCAGCATCACCAACAAGCTCAACCTCCACCTGGGTCGTCACACCCTCGTTCCTGTTGAAAATACGAATGAGCATGTGAGCGGTTCAGACCTCACCGGGCGCGCAGGATGGGGAACAGCGGTTCCATCACCGAGAGCACGGCCTCGGCCATGGCGTTGTTGGTGTCCAGCGCGGGGTTGATCTCCACCACATCCAAGGTGGCCGTCCGGGGGTCGGCGCAGAAGCCGCTGAGCAGAGCGCGGGCTTCCTCCAGCGTGAGCCCGTTGGGGACCGGGGTGCCGGTGCCGACGGAGATGCTGGGGTCCAGGCTGTCCACGTCGAAGCTGATGTGCAGCCGTTCGCAGAGACTGAGGTGGGCCAGCGTCTCGCGCACCACGGCATCGGCACCCTTGCGACGGAGGTCCTCCACACGGATCACCTTGATGTTGTGCTCCTTGATGAGGGCCTCCTCCTCTGGTTCGTAGTCGCGCAGGGCGATGAAGACGAGGTCGGCGGGCAACATCTTGGGACCGCTGACACCGATCTTGCGGAGGCGGTCCCAGGTATCCATGGTGTAGACCTGCGGACGGTTCCTCCCCTTCTTCTCGATCTGCATGAGCAGGGCCAGGGGCATGCCGTGCACGTTGCCGCTGGGGGTGGTCCAGGGGGTGTGGAGGTCGGCGTGGGCATCGATCCACACCACGCCCACGCGCTGGTCGGGGAAGGCCATCTTGGTACCGCTCACCGAGCCGATGGCGATGGAATGATCGCCCCCTACCACGATGGGGAACACGTTGTGCCTGAGGTATTTGTACACCTCGTAGGCGAGGTCGCTCTCGAACCGGATGAGGCCGTCGATGTGGTGGGCGTTGGGCGAGGTGTCGTCCTCGTAGAGCACGTCGTTCTCATCGCGCAGGATGCTCTCCTCGGCATGGCCGAAGAGCTCGCTGCCCAGTTTCCAGGCGGCCACGCGCAGGGCGGCCATGCCCATGCTGGCGCCGCGCTTGCCGGCCCCGATCTCCGAGGCCGCTTCGATCAGTCGTAACTCCATGCCTGCCCGTTGGGGGGCGATCCAAAGGTAGGGCGGTGGGTGAAGCACCCCGATCCGACGAACCCGAAACTTGGAACGACCAACCGCCGTAGAACAGGCACCTTCCACAACGAACGACCGATGGACCGGACCCTGAAGAACCTGTTCCTGCTCGCCACGGGCACCCTGCTCTGGGGCGGCTGCAACAGCAACATGCTCACGCCCCGGGTGGACGAAGGGGTGATCGAGTATGCCCTCACCTTCCCGGAATACGACCCCAACGGGCTGATGGCCGGCATGCTGCCCGAACGCACCACCGTGACCTTCTGCGACGACCGACAAGTGGCCGAACTGAGCGCCGGCATGGGGGTGTTCCGCACCATCATGGTGGCCGACAACAAGGCCCAGGCGATGGACTACCACCTGAGCCTGATGAGCAAGAAGCTTGTTTCCCACATCCTGCCCGCCGACCTGGGGCTGTTCAACGCCGGACAGGAAAAACCGGTGATCCTGCACACGCAGGAGGTGGACACCATCGCCGGATACCCCTGCAAGAAGGCCGTGGCCGTGTTCAGCGGCATCGATCAGGGCGAAGTGGAGGTGTGGTACACCGACCGCATCGACCTGAAGAACCCCAACTGGTTCGGGCCTTTTGCGGAGATCCCCGGTGTGCTGCTGCGCTACGACCTGCTGCAGTACGGCATGCGCATGCGCCTGGAGGCCATCACGGTGACGCCCAGCGAGGTGGACCGCGCCAAGTTCCAGGTGAAGCAGGAATACCAGACCGTGCCCGCCGAAGTGCTGAACAACGAGCTGGCCGAGGTGCTGGGCACCTTCTCCATGTAAGGCCTTACCACCACCCTTCTGTTGATAATAGCCGGGCGCCTGGGACCGTTGTCCCTGAGGCGCCCGGATACTTTTGGTCGCCTCCCGCACACGCGGGAACGCCCCATTTGCACGTGGCCAAGGAAAAGAGCAACCGCCTGCGGGAGGACCGCACCGAAGAGGCCGCGCCGAAGAAGCGCAGCCGCGCGAACGGACCTGCCGGCGAAGGACGCTGGGCCCGCTTCAAGGCCTTCCTGGCCGATGAGCGCACCCACAAGGTGATGGGGCTCTTCCTGGTGCTGCTCAGCGCCTACCTGCTGGTGGCCTTCATCAGCTACCTCTTCACCTGGCGCGTGGACCAGGACCTGACGGCGCGTCCGTGGACCGAAGTATTCAGCACCGATGTGCGGGCGGAGAACTGGCTGGGCAAGCTGGGCGCCCTCACCGCGCACCAGTTCATCTTCACCTGGTTCGGACTGGCGGCCTTCGCGCTGCCGCTGTGGAGCTTTCTGGGTGGCATCCGCATCCTGCTGGGCAGCTGGCTGCTGCCGGCCGGCCGCACGCTGGGCTGGACGGCCATGACCATGGTGTGGCTGCCCGCACTGATGGGCTTCTTCTTCCGCGGCGAGCTGATGTTCCTGGGCGGTGGCGTGGGCTTCTCCATCACCCGCCACCTCACCACTCTGCTGGGCAACTTCGGGGCCGGGGCGCTCATCGTCTTCGCCGCCGGGGCCTTTGCCGTGTACACGTTCAACCTCAGCTTCCATTGGCTGGGCGGGGCCTTCGACAAGCTGCGCAACCTGCGCCCCATCGCCGCGCTGAAGGAGGAAGAGGTGGACGACTTCGAGGTGCCCCCAACGCCGAGCGCCGCGAACGGCGTGCGCCTGAAGACCACCGTGCCGCCCGTGGTGCCGATGGAAACCTCCGTGACCGAGGCCGAGGAGCCTGCGGCTGAGGAGGAAGAAGCGATCGAGGAGGAAGAGGAAGCGGTGGAAGCCGAACTGGACGCGATCGAGGAAGAGGAAGTGCCCGAAGAGGAGGAGGTCGCCATGCCGCTCACCTTCGAACAGACGCCGCTGGAGGTGCAGGACCCGATCATCAGCCCCGTGCTGGCGGCGGCCGACCTCACCGGCAACCTGAACGGCATGGACGTGCAGGTGGCCCAGGCCGAGGAGGTGCTGAGCGAGGACCAGATAGAGGCGAAGCTGCAGGAGTTCGGGGAGTATGACCCCAAGCTGGACCTGAGCAGCTACGAGCAGCCGCCGCTGGACCTGCTGGTGGACCATGGCACGGGCGAGATCACCGTGACCAAGGAGGAGCTGGAGGCCAACAAGGACCGCATTGTGGAGACCCTGGGTCACTACAACATCGGCATCGACAAGATCAAGGCGACGATCGGTCCCACGGTGACGCTGTACGAGATCATCCCGAAGGCCGGGGTGCGCATCAGCAAGATCAAGAACCTCGAGGACGATATCGCGCTGAGCCTGGCCGCGCTGGGCATCCGCATCATCGCGCCGATCCCGGGCAAGGGCACCATCGGCATCGAGGTGCCCAACAGCAAGCCGCAGGTGGTGGGCATGCGCGCGGTGGTGGCGAGCGAGAAGTTCCAGAACAGCAGCGCCGACCTGCCGATCGTGCTGGGCAAGACCATCAGCAACGAGACCTTCGTGACCGACCTGGCGAAGATGCCGCATCTGCTGATGGCCGGCGCCACGGGCCAGGGCAAGTCAGTTGGCCTGAACGCGATCCTGGTGAGCCTGCTCTACAAGAAGCACCCCAGCCAGATCAAGTTCGTGCTGGTGGACCCGAAGAAGGTGGAACTGACGCTCTTCAACAAGATCGAGCGGCACTTCCTGGCCAAGCTGCCGGGCGAGGGCGAGGCCATCATCACCGACACGAAGAAGGTGGTGGCCACGCTGAACAGCCTATGCATTGAGATGGACGAGCGCTACGAGTTGCTGAAGGATGCGCAGGTCCGCAACATCAAGGAGTACAATGCCAAGTTCATCAGCCGCCGGTTGAACCCGGAGAACGGGCACCGCTACCTCCCCTACATCGTGCTGGTGGTGGACGAGTTCGCGGACCTGATCATGACGGCGGGCCGCGAGGTGGAGACACCCATTGCCCGCCTGGCCCAGCTGGCGCGCGCCATCGGCATCCACCTGATCATCGCCACGCAGCGCCCGAGCGTGAACATCATCACGGGCACGATCAAGGCCAACTTCCCGGCGCGCATCGCGTTCCGGGTGACGAGCAAGATCGACAGCCGCACCATCCTGGACGCGGGCGGTGCCGAGCAGCTCATCGGTCGGGGCGACATGCTGCTGAGTACGGGCAACGACCTGATCCGCATCCAGTGCGCCTTCGTGGACACGCCGGAGGTGGAGAAGATCACGGAGTTCATCGGCGGGCAGCGGGGCTACCCGGATGCGCTGCTGCTGCCCGAGGTGCCCACCGAGGAGGGCGAGGGCGGCGTGGAGCTGGAGGACGGCGAGCGCGACAGCATGTTCGAGGAGGCGGCGCGCCTGGTGGTACAGACGCAGCAGGGCAGCACCTCATTGATCCAGCGCAAGCTGAAGCTGGGCTACAACCGCGCCGGCCGCATTGTGGACCAGCTGGAGGCCGCCGGTGTGCTGGGGCCCTTCGAGGGCAGCAAGGCCCGCCGCGTGATGATCCCCAACGAGGCGGCACTGGCCGCGCACCTGAACCAGGGTGTGGCGGCGGGGCCGGGCGTGGGGGGATTCTGATCGACCAGCCGCAGACCTTGCTTCGCGCGCCGTCGCTGAAGCGCTTGGGCGCCTTGCTCCGCCGAAGTGGCTTTGCGAAGGCGATGCAGACACACAAAGGCATCGCGAAGGCGCAGTGGCGCAGATGAAATGCAGGATGAAGGAATGCGCAGGATGGGACGGCCTTAGTTTCGCTGCATGGCGATAGACCCATTCGAGGCCAATCGGGCACTTTGGAACGCACGTGTACCGCACCACCTCGCCTCGCGGATGTACGATGTGGAGGGCTACGTGGCCGGGCGCAACAGCCTCACGGACCTTGAACTCGAACTGCTGGGCGATGTGCACGGCCAGCGGGTGCTGCACCTGCAATGTCATTTTGGGCAGGACACCTTGAGCCTGGCGCGGCTGGGTGCGGAGGTGACCGGACTGGACATCTCGGACGCGGCCCTGGAGGAGGCCCGCAAGCTGGCCGCGCGCTGTGGGCTGGATGCGCGGTGGGTGCTGAGCAATGTGGTGGACCACCAGCCGGCGCTGGACGGCACCTTCGACCTTGTGTTCAGCAGTTATGGCACCATCGGCTGGCTGCCCGATCTGGCGCCGTGGGCGGCGAACATCCGGCGTTACCTCAGACCCGGCGGGCGCTTCGTGTTCGTGGAGTTCCATCCGGTGCTGTGGATGTTCGACAACGACTTCATGCACGTGGCCTACTCCTACTTCAACCGAGAGGTGATCAAGGAAGTGGAAGAGGGCACCTACGCCGAGCGCACGGCGCCGATCAAGTTGCCGAGCTACAGCTGGAACCATGGCCTGGGCGAAGTGCTGGGCGCGTTGCAGCACGAAGGGCTGCGCGTGGATCGCTTTGCGGAGCTGGACGGCTCGCCGCACGATTGCTTCGCCAATACGGTGCAAGGCCCCGATGGCCTCTACCGGATCAAGGGCATGGAGAGCAAGCTGCCGATGGTGTACGGATTGGTGGCGACGAAGCCGGAAGCTGATCGGCCATGAGGCGCGCATGGGCCATGGCATGGTTCGCGCTGCTCTGGTTGGGATGCCAGGTGCGCACCGCGGACGACCACCTGCACATTGCGGGTGAACTGGAGGCCGCCGGACGCACGGACTCGGCCTTGGTCCACTTGGATGAAGCGGTGCGCAAGGACGGCCAGCACCTGTGGGCGCGCATCGAGCGCGGGGTGCTCCGCTCCCAACTGGGCGACCACGCAGGCGCCATTGCCGATGATGACACGGTGCTGGTCCAGGACCCGGACAACCAGACGGCGCTCTTCAACCGCGCCCTGGCCAAGGGCCGCATGGGCGACCATGTGGGGGCCTTGAACGACCTGGAGGCCGTGATGCGCTTGAAGAGCCCGGGGTGGGACGAGAACGCGCCCGGCACGCCGCGGGTATTCGTGGAGATGACCGGCAACGCAGGCCTGGGCATTGAACCACCCGAGTTCGACATTCCCTACACCCATCTGGGGTATGCATTCGCCCTGAGCTACCTGGAGCTGGACAGCGCCGCGAAAGCCCATGACTGGCTGAGCGTCTGCATCGACCAAGGCTTCGAGGCGGCGAACTGCCTGTATGAACGGGGGATCTTGTTGCTCGACCACGGGCTCCAAGCGGAAGGCTGCGGCGACCTGGAGCAGGCCGCCATCCAGCGCCATGAAGAGGCCCGAAATGCATGGACCCGGCATTGCGCCGGGTCCACACCTTGAGATCGGAAGCCGGGCTTACTTGGTGCCCTCCCCTTCCGCCGCCATCTTGAGGCCTTCCTCGATCATGCCGTAGAACTGATCGAGCTTGGGGAGGATGACGATGCGGATGCGGCGGTTGGTACTGCGGCCTTCGACGGTATCGTTGCCGGTCTTGGGCACATACTGGCTGCGGCCTGCCGCAGTGATGCGCGCAGGGTCCACCTTGTAGTCGTTCTGCAGCACGCGGGTGATGGTGATGGCCCTGGCGGCACTGAGGTCCCAGTTGTCCTTGAAACAGTCGCGGCTGATGGGCATGTTATCCGTATGCCCTTCCACCAACACTTCCTGATCAGGCTTGTCGTTGAGCACGGTGGCCACTTTGGACAGCACCTCGCGGGCACGCGGCGAGAGTTCGGTGCTGCCGGTACGGAATAGCATCTTGTCGCTGAGCTCGATAAAGACCACGCTCTTCTCCACATTGACGGTGACATCGGTGTCGTTGAGGTTGCCCAGTGACTTCTTCAGGTTCACCACGAGGGCGAGGGTCACCGAATCCTTTTTTGTGAGCGCATCGTGCAAGGTGCGGATCCGCAGGTCCTGCTCGCGGATCTGCTCCAGAGACTTCTCCAGGTTCACGGCCTCCTGCTTGGAGAGGGTGGCCATGGTGTTCACGCTGTTGAGCAGGGCGGCATTGGTGTTGTTGAGCTGGCCCACCTGGTCCTTGAGGTGCTCGTTCTTGTTGGCCAGTTCGGCTAGACGGGCCTCCAGCACCGCCTTATCGCCGTTGCAGGTCTCCAGGGAGCGGTTGCACTCGTCCAGCTTGGTCCGAAGCGTTTCATTGGAGAGGCTCAAGGCCGTGTACTTCTTCTTCGATACGCACGAGCTTCCCAGCAGGAGCAGCCCGATGGGGAGCAGGAAATGGATGGTACGTGGCATGGTGATGGGATGTGCGGACGAAACTACTACACGCGGCCGCGTGATCACGATCGGAACCACCGGCGTTACGTCATGCCGGTTGCCGGCATTCCCCTGCGAACAGCTCGCAGATGTTCATCACCATCGTCCTCTTCCTGCCCATCCATCCGCCACCTCCAACGGGCTATTCCGGGCTCATCGCCGCCATCGGGGCTCAACGGCTGGTATGCCAGCAACGGTATGCCGTTGCGGACAGTGCGGCCCGGCAAGCGATCGTGGACAGCGCCCGGACCTACCTCTTCGACCGCATCTCACTGGACCTGCTGCCCGCGTGGTACGGCACGCCGTGGGACTTCAACGGCATGACGCGGGTTCCGGGGCAGGGCAAGATCGCATGCGGCTACTTCGTGAACACGGTATTGTTGGACGCTGGCTTTCGGCTGCCGCGCATCAAGTGGTCGCAGATGGCGGCGGAACCCATCACCCTGAAACTGGCGGGCACTGTGAAGCGCTACCGCGACCGGCCCGTGAGCGAACTGGAGGGCTGGTTGCGGTCACGGGGCGATGGGCTGTATAAAGTGGGCTTGGACAACCACGTGGGCTTCATCGTGGTGCGGGGCGGGCAGGCGCGCTTCGTACACAGCAGCTACTACCAGCCGCAGGTGGGCGTGATGAGCGAACCGCTGACTGGTAACAACCCGCTGGCCCATTCGCACTATCGGCTGGTGGGCAGCCTGCTCGACGATGCGATGATGTGCGACTGGATCACGGGGCGGGATCTTTCCACGGAGCGATAAAGGGGCCGTCCACAGCCGCCTGTTCACCAAGTGGCGGCACGGGCTGCGCGGCAGCCCACACCCCTCGCCTTCTTTGCAGGCATGGCCCTCAGCCGCTTTTGGACCTTCATCCTCATCCTGAGCATCGGCTATGTGCTGGTGATGCTGGCCACGGGCCGGCAATACTCCCTGGGCACCCTGGTGAACGGCAAGCAGGGCGAGGCCTTGGTGGTGGCCGAATGGGACACCCTGGCGTGGCGGGGTCCCCTGCCCTTGCATGAACTGCGCGCCGCGGGGAGCGCCGGCGTGCAGCGCGGGGATACGCTCTACACCTTGTCGGCCACGGGCGTGGTGAAGGCCACCGCGGGCGTGCAACCGGCCGATGGGCTCTTCGCCACCTGCCGCAACACGATCACCGACCTGTGGCTGCCGCTGATCGGCTACCTCACCTTCTTCTGCGGCCTATTGAACCTGCTGATCGACTCGCGGGCCATGGAGAAGGTGGCGCGCTTCCTCTCCCCCGTATTCCACCGCGTGTTCCCCGAACTGCGGAAGGACCATCCGGCGTACGGGTTCATGACGCTGAACTTCGCGGCCAACTTCCTGGGACTGGACAGCGCCGCCACGCCCTTCGGCCTGAAGGCCATGGAGAGCATGCAGGAGGACAATCCGCAGAAGGACCGCGCCACCAACAGCCAGATCATGTTCCTGTGCCTGCATGCGGCGGGCCTCACGCTGCTGCCCACCAGCATCATCGGCTACCGCGCGGCACAGGGTGCGGCCAACCCGGCGGACATCATGATCCCCACCATCATCACCAGCTTCGCGGGCACGCTGGCGGCACTGTTCATGGTGGCGGGCAAGCAGCGCATCAACCTCTTCAACTGGCCGGTGATGCTCACCGTGCTGGGCATCAGCGGCGTGATCGGCGGGCTGATGGCCTACATCGGCGGGCTGGCGGGCGTGGCCAAGTTCCACTTCACGGATAACCTGAGCAACGGCATGCTGCTCACCATCATCGGGCTCATCGTGGGCTATGCCTTCCTGGTGGAGAAGTACTTCACCGCCAAGGGCACCAACCTGTTCGACAGCTTCGTGCACGGGGCGAAGGACGGCTTCACCACCGGTCTGCGCGTGCTGCCATACATGCTCGCCATGCTGGCGGCGCTGAGCATCTTCCGCAACAGCGGATTGATGGGCATCGTGATGGACGGCCTGAGCTGGGCGATGGCGCAGGTGGGCGTGAGCAAGGAAGTGATCGATGCCATCCCTGTGGCGCTGATGCGTCCGTTCAGTGCGGGCGGCTCGCGCGGCTTCATGCTCGATGCGATGAAGACCTACGGACCGGACAGCATCACCGGGCAGCTGAGCTGCCTGTTCCAAGGCGCGGCCGAGACCACCTTCTACGTGGTGGCGCTCTACTTCGGCAGCGTGAACGTGAAGGACAGCCGGTACACCTTGGGCATCATGCTGCTGGCCGACCTGGTCTGTGTGATCACGGCGGTGTTCGTGGTGCGGTTGTATTTTTAGAGGGATGGCGGGGCCTCGTAGAATGCGGTCTGTAGAATGAAGCGCGGTCTGCTGCTCAACTTCGGAAGCGAGCGGCTGGAGTTCATGAGGCATGTTCGCGACTACTGAGTCTTCCATAATCCTTCCTCATTCCATCGGCATTTCCATCTGCGCTACTGCGCCTTCGCGAAGCCTTCGGCGAAGCAAGGTCTGCGGCCTGCATTCACGATCTCTATCGTATGCCAAAGCCAACACCTTTCTTTGCGGCCGCAACAACCCACCGTTGCCACCACCCATGGCCGAGAAAGACCTGAAGATCGCCCGCCGCCGCTCGAAGATCCACGGCAACGGCGTGTTCGCCATCGCTCCCATCCGCAAGGGCGAGCAGATCGTGGAGTACAAGGGACGCATCATCTCCCACGACCAGGCGGACGAGCTGTACCACGGCGATGTCAAGTCCGGCCACACCTTCCTCTTCACCCTGAACGACCAGTGGATCGTGGATGCGAATGTGCGCGGCAACGTGGCCCGGTGGATCAACACCAGCTGTGAGCCGAACGCCATCGCCTTCGTCCATTCGGAGGACAAGAAGGACCCCGACCCGAAGAAGGACCGGGTGATCATCGAGGCCCTGCGCGCCATCCAACCCGGGGAGGAGATCACCTACGACTACGGCTTCGCGTTCGATGTGCCCTACACCAAGCAGTTGCTGAAGACCTGGGCCTGCCGCTGCGGATCGCCGAAATGCCGTGGGACCATGCTGAGCGGCACGAAGTTCAAGGCCTTCGTGAAGGCCCATCCGGACTGGAACAAGTAAGGTCCTCACACGAGGCTCCGCGCCTTGGCACGGCCTTTGCCAACACCCGGCCGTAGCTTTGCCGCCATGAAAAAGACGTTGTTGCTTCTCGCCGCCCTGTTGCTGACCACCGTGGGCGCCCAGGCCCAGGATGATGCCAAGGCCAAGGCCATCGTGGACAAGTTGATGGCCGCCGCCAAGACCTGGACCAGCTTCGAGGCCGACTTCACCAGCCGCCTGCAGAGCACCAAGGACAAACTGGACGTGAAGCAGGAGGGCAACATGAAGGTGAAGGGCAAGAAGTTCCGCCTGACGCTGGACAAGAACACGGTGATCAACGACGGCACCACGATGTACACCTACAACAGCGACGCCAACGAGGTGACGCTGAACGACCCGGCCGAGATGGACCAGGAGCTGGACCCCACGAAGCTGTTCACGCAGTATGAGAAGGGCTTCAAGACGCAGTTCGTGGAAGAGAAGAAGGACGCTTCCGGCGCCGTGCTCCAGGTGGTGAAGCTCTTCCCGATGGACGCCGGCAAGAAGCCCTACCACACCGTGGTGCTCACCGTGGACAAGGCGAAGAACGAGCCCCGCAGCGTGCAGGTGCTGTACAAGGACGGCAACATCGTGACCTACACCCTGAAGAAGTTCACCGCGAACGCCGTGCTGGCCGATGCGCTCTTCACCTTCGACAAGGCGAAGTTCCCCGGCGTGGAAGTGAACGATATGCGTTGATCCACCTGCCTGCCGGCAGGCAGGTCCAGGTGCGTTGGCAACAGCGCACATGCCCAAGCAGGAAGGCCACCCCCGCGGTGGCCTTTCGCGTTTACCTTGGCAGGCATGGTGCAGTTGGTGCTTTCCACGGTGGTGTTCTGCGCGCTGCACAGCCTGCTGGCCCTGGACAGCGTGAAGCGGAAAGTGGCCGCTTGGCCGGGCGCGGCGCGGTGGTACCGACTGGCGTATTCGCTGCAGTCCACCCTGTTGCTGCTCTGGGTGGTGCTCGCCTACGTGAAGGCGGACACGCATGGACCCTACTGGGTGCCGTCGCCCTGGCTGAAGGTCCTGGCCTGGGCCCTGGTGGTGGGCGGTGCCGCACTTTCCGGACTGGCCGTGACGCGCTTCGGTACTGCGGGGTTCCTGGGCTTCGCGCCCGAACGGCGCACCGGACTGGTGCGAACCGGACTTCACGGCCGGATGCGGCACCCCATCTACACGGGGATCATCGGGGCGATGCTGGGCTGGGTGCTGCTCCACTCCACACCGGCCACCTTGGTGGTCGTGGGCATCCTGGCCCTCTATCTGCCGATCGGCATCCACTTGGAGGAGCGGAAGCTGATCTCGGCCTTGGGGGAGGAGTACCGCAAGTACCGGCGCGAGGTGCCCGCCCTGATCCCCCGGCTTTGACCCGGTTGGTGGCCGGAGCACGGATACGGAGCTGCGGGGTCGTTGGAAAATTTTAACGGAACGGCGCTTGGCGTTGCACCAGTCCCCTACTTTCGCCCCATTCCTTCGTCGTGTTCGCCGCACCTCTTCGGTCTCTTTTGCCGTCAGGGCAACCCGCCAGCTGCGGGACAGCGGTGACCCACACCACGCTCCCGATCACTCTCCGTCATGCATAATTCAGGGCACGGCCACCTGAGCAAGGTGACCATCGGCACGCTGCTCGTCGCACTAGGCATCATCTACGGCGACATCGGCACCTCGCCGCTGTACGTGTTCAAGGCGATCATCGGGGACCGGCCGATCTCCGAGCAGTTGGTGCTCGGGGGCATCAGCTGTGTCTTCTGGACGCTGACCATCCAGACCACGATCAAGTACATCCTGCTCACCCTGCATGCGGACAACCGTGGGGAGGGAGGGATCTTCTCCTTGTACGCATTGGTCCGTCGGTTCGGGAAGTGGATCTACATCCCCACCATCCTGGGCGCGGCCACCCTGCTGGCCGATGGAGTCATCACCCCCCCGATCTCGGTCTCCTCGGCCGTGGAGGGTCTCGGAGGTGTGAAGGCCTTCCAGGGCATCATTGAACCGGGCAACAACCTGACGGTGGCCATTGTCATCGTCATCCTCTCGTTCCTGTTCTTCTTCCAGCGTTTCGGTACCAAGGTGGTCGGCAGCACATTCGGACCGATGATGCTCATCTGGTTCTCGATGCTGTTCATCCTTGGCGCGGTCAGCGTGGCGGACAATCCATGGATACTCCGCGCACTGAGCCCACATTACGGCTACGACCTGCTGGTGAACTACCCGGAGGGATTCTGGTTGCTCGGTGCGGTATTCCTGTGCACCACAGGTGCCGAAGCACTGTACAGCGACCTGGGCCATTGCGGACGGAAGAACATCCAGGTAAGCTGGATCTTCGTGAAGTCCGCCTTGATCATGAACTACATGGGCCAGGGTGCATGGCTGTTGCGGCAGGATGGCGGGCACCTGGACGGACGGAACCCGTTCTATGAGCTGATGCCCTCGTGGTTCCTGCTGATCGGGGTCGTGATCGCCACCATGGCGGCCATCATCGCCAGTCAGGCCTTGATCAGCGGCTCCTTCACGCTCATCAGCGAGGCCATCACCATGAACTTCTGGCCCCGGGTCAGGATCAAGTTCCCCACGGACATCCGCGGGCAGATCTACATCCCCAGCGTGAACTGGTTGCTGTGGGCGGGTTGTGTGGGCATCATGCTGCTGTTCCGTGAAAGCGGAGAGATGGAGCATGTGTACGGGTTCTTCATCACCGCCGCCATGCTGATGACGACCACCCTGATGTTCGGTTACCTGCGCTTCGTGCGGCATTGGCACCTCGTGGTCGTTCTGCTCATCATGGGCGTGTTCTTCACCGTGGAGATCGCCTACTTCATTGCCAACGCCATCAAGATCCTGGAGCGTCCCTGGTTCGTGTTCAGCGTACTCGCCCTGGTGGTGGTGATGTTCGTCTGGTTCCGGGCCCGGAAGATCACCAACCGCTTCCTGGAGTTCGCACACCTTCCGGACCATGGCGAGCAGCTGAAGGACCTGAGCAACGACCGGGAGATCCCGAAGTATGCCACGCACCTGGTCTACCTCACGAAGGCCGACCGGCCGACCAACGTGGAGAAACAGATCATCGACTCCATCCTGCGCAAGAAGGTCAAGCGGGCGGACATCTACTGGTTCCTGCACGTGAATTACACGGACGAGCCGTACACCATGCAATACCGCGTGATGGAGCTGGTGAACGACAAGGTGATCAGGGTGGACTTCGACCTCGGCTTCCGGGTTCAGCCGCGGATCAACAAGCTGTTCCGCCGCGTGCTCGAGGAAATGGACGCCAGCCATGAGCTCGAGTTCAAGAGCAAATACGAGTCCATCCAGAAGGACGACTTCCACACTGACATCTGCTATGTGCTGATGGAGCGGTTCCTCAGCGTGGAGAACGAGTTCAAGCTGCGTGACGACCTGATCCTGGACGCCTACTTTGCGCTGAAGACCCTGGCCCTGAGCGACCGGGAGGCGTTCGGCCTGGACCCGAACGTCACCGTGGTGGAGCAGGTGCCGTTGGTGATCCAGACCGCCAGGGAACTGCCCTTGCGTCGGATACCGACCAAGCCGCCCCAGGCCTGAGCGGCTCCGCGGTACATACCGGTGGGTACTCCGGATGCGTTACCCTGGGAACGGCAACGCATTACCCCAGCATGATCCGCATCCTGCTCCTGCTTCTGCTGGCCGCACCTGTGTCCGTATACGCGAAGCACCGCGTGGTGCACGTGCTGGTGGCCCTCTGCGACAATGAGCACCAGGGCATCGTGAAGGTGCCCGCAGGCATCGGCAACGGACAGCAACCGCGCACCAACCTCTACTGGGGCGCGGGCTACGGGGTGCGCACGCACTTCGACCGGTCGGCGGAATGGGTGCGTGTGCCGGTGGCCGCAGCGGGTGTGCCCCACATCCTGGAGCGCGTGGCGTGGAAGCACCGCGACAGCGCCGTGTACCTGGTGGCCGATGC
>Ga0315900_10006808_pt1 | contig 15176 bp, 19 predicted proteins | sample LakEriMetagenome_FD_203521 | JGI IMG/M metagenome (GOLD analysis project Ga0315900, IMG submission 203521) | Freshwater fungal communities from buoy surface, Lake Erie, Ohio, United States - Buoy 12 MA114 | ecosystem: Environmental > Aquatic > Freshwater > Lake > Lake biofilm | place: USA: Lake...
TGACTATTGAGATATATGATGAAAGCAAAACCTATCAATATAGCTTTGCATTTGAAGTAGATGATAAATTAGAGCGTTTCCTGAGCGTTTTGGAGGAAATCTAATGGCCAAGATCATAGATATAAACAAACACGGTATCAGAAGAGAGATAGATCACCAATATAAACCTAAGAAAAAAGGCGGAAAGAAGAAAGATAGAAGCAGTACTAAAGAAGTAAGTAAAGAAACACAAGAAGTAAAGTAAGGTCAATATAGGGTATATGTTGATATATGTATAGGAACCCCCACAGATATGTGCGGCATAATGTAAATATATCAATTTGTCGACATATCGACATATATATATCTCAATATATGGACATATAAGCGTCTCAATATATGAGACAGAAGGAGAATATAATGCCATATCCAAAATATACGGATGAGCAGATAACAGAATTTATAGAACAAGCGGCGGAAATGGGAATAGGTCCAGCAATGAGACATTTAGGATATCCCGCTTCATATCATACAGCTAAGAAGTTCCATTTGCAGAGAAATGTAGAAATGCCTACAGCTAATACATTAGCAGTTATGTCTAAACAATTAGACATTTTCTATACAGATAAAGAGAAAGTATTGGCGGCACAGGCAGTATTAGATAGATCTATAGAATCCTTGTATCAAGATAACCTAACATCAGATGATATAAACAAATTGTCTAATGCTGTACATAAGGCTATACAGACTATTAACTTAATTGAAGGTAAATCTACTAATATATCAGAGAATAGATCTAAAGATGGCTCAGATCTAGCAATCATAGATATGCTTAATGAAGCCAAGATGAGATCTGAATCTATTAAACATTCATTAGACCACCCGAAAGTAGATAAAAATTAATTTTAATATTTTTGCTACTACAAAGAAATTTGGACAGTAAACATGTATAATATGTCAACATTAATGAATAACATTAATCCAGAACTATTTACTATATCGGAAGGGCGTAGGGAGCTTACTAAATATGACCCCATGCTCTTTGCTTTGACCTACCTACCTCACCATTTAAAAAATTCTGAAAATGATTTAACACTTTCTGAATTTCATTGGGATTTAGCTGAATATGGCAAGACATGGATCAATAAGCCAACATCTCCTAAGCAACATAGAGATGCATTTATTGCACCTAGAGAATGTGGCAAGTCTACCTGGATATTCTTGATTCTACCTATGTGGGCCGCCGCCCATGGTCATATTAAGTTTGTGGCTGCATTTTCTGATGCTGCATCTCAGGCTGAGACTCACTTACTAACATTTAAAAATGAATTGGAGACAAATGAATATCTCAAGGCAGATTACCCTGAATTATGCACACCTAAAATTGTCGGTAGCACTGGGCGTAGCTTGGCGGCAAATGCTTGGCGTATTATTCAAGCAAATGATTTTATCTTTGACGCTAATGGTATTGATACTAACTCTTTGGGTAAGAAAGTATTTGGTCAACGCCCTGATCTCATTATTCTTGACGATATTGAGAAGGGTGAAAAGAATTACTCCGAATATCAAGCAGGTCAACAGCGTAGAACAGTATTTGATGACATTGCTCCTATGAATATATATGCCCGTATGATTATTGTGGGTACAACTACTATGCCTAACTCTATGATGGATGAATTTAGAAAATATGCAGAAGGAGATAGAGATCAGTCTCTAGAATGGATTTCAGACCAGAATGTAAAGGTCCACTACTATCCAGCTATCATGACCGCTGAAAGTGGCTTAGAACGCTCTGTATGGCCTGAGAAATGGTCTCTAGAGTGGCTTCAAAGCCAAAGACACCTACGGGACTTTGCCAAGAACTATATGAACAAGCCAGTTAACCTTGATGGTAATTTCTGGACATATGAAGATGTAATTATTGGGGAGGGTGAATATGGAAATACAATTATTTCTATTGACCCCGCAGTAACAAAGAATAAGATTTCTGACTATACAGGTATTGCTGTATTGAGCAGAGGTGAAGATGACAATGTTTATGTAAGAGAGGCTATTCAGCTGAAAGTCTCTCCTTCTGAATTGTCGACAAAAGTAGCACAACTGGTAGATTTATATGAGCCAGGTGTTATTTATGTAGAAACAAACCAAGGTGGGGATCTTTGGAAGGATGTATTCAAAGATATTCCTGTAAAATATAGATCAATACGACAATCTGTATCAAAACAAATTCGTGCTGGTAAAGCATTGAATTATTATCAGCAGGGAAAAATTAGACATACCGCACACTTCCCAGCGCTAGAAGAACAGATGTGGTCCTTTCCAAAGGTAAGCCACGATGACGTTCTTGATGCGGTTGTTTCAGGTATCTTATACTTCTTGGAGAACAAAGCTCCAAAGGTACTTGTTAAGCAGTTAAATTACTTAAGGAGATAAAATGACAGATATTAAGAAGGCTATTGATAAAATCATAGCCAATAGAGAAAGATATCAGGTCGCTGAGGCATATTATGAAGGAATCAATGATGAAGTCTTTCAAAATCAGCGCTGGTATAGATTATTTAGATACGAAAAGAACAGATTTAACTCATTTACGCCATTTCGCTTTAATTTTAGCAAAACAGTAGTAGATGCAGTATTAAATAGATTAGAGGTTGAACAAGTTGAGACAACAAGCCCACAAGGTAATGAATTTATCAACACAGTCTTTGATCAAACAGATATAAAGCTAGATATGAACGAAATACATAAGAATGTACTTGTTTATGGCGATGCTTATGCAATTATTTGGCCAGATATGCAAGGACAACTAGCAATTGATTACAATTCACCGCTAAACACAGTTGTAATTTATGATGAAGAGAATCCTCGTATTAAGTCATTTGCAGCAAAGCTATGGCAGATTACAGATGAATTAGATCGTAAAGTAATTCGTCTAAACATGTATTATGCTGACAGAATTGAAAAATATGAAGGATTGGGCGATTTAGAGTTTATGAATGGCGTTCCAAACCTTTCTTTGATGGAAACAGTTGTAAACCCATGGGGAGAATGCCCAGTATTCCATTTCCGCACAAGCAAGCCATTTGGAAGACCAGAACATGCTGATGCATTTGGTCCACAAGATGCAATTAACAAATTAATCTCAACTCACATGTATACAGTTGATTATCAGGGTGCTCCACAGCGTTATGCCCTTTCAAATGGCGGAAATTCAAATGAATTTACTGATTTTTCAGAAGATGATACAGCAAGAGAAAATCTTGGATCATTGCAGAATGGCCCAGGACAACTTTGGTATCTACAAGGTGTAGCAGCAGTTGGACAATTTGCAGCGGCAGACCCAAAGACATTTACAGATCCTGTTAATGAATTTGTATCTGACATGGCAGCAATTACATCAACACCAGTACATTACTTCTCAAGCACACAGTATTTGCCATCAGGTCAAGCATTGCGTGTAGCAGAAGCACCACTATTTAAGAAAGTATTAAATCGTCAATTAGCTTTAGGCTCAACTTGGAGAGATTTATTTAAGTTCATGCTTAGAATTGAAGGAATTAATGCTGAAGTAGAAATTGATTGGAAGTCACCAGAGTCAATTGATTCTCTTGACCAATGGGATATCGCAGTTCGTAAAAGATCTGTTGGTTTGCCAGTAAAACAAATTCTATTGGAGCTTGGATATGATCCAGAGATGGCACAACTTATTGAAGATGCATCTGGAGCACAACAAGAAGTAGCTTTGCCAGGAACTGGCTTAAATACAAACAATTTAGCGCTGCAGCAAGCAGCAGCTGAGGAAACAAACCTAGGAGAATAAAATGGAAGAGCAGAACGAAGTAGAAGGTACATCTACCGAAATTCGTGATCCACAGGCCGTACTTTCAGCCTTGGAAAAGGCGAAAGCGGAAGCTAAGAAGACCCGTCTTGAAAAAGAGGAGTTGGAAAAGCAATTAGCAGAACTAACAAACAAAACATCTTTGGCCCAGGCTAGATTGATGGATGAGAAGATTCTCAAAAGTCTATCTAGCTTAGGGATTCCAAATGGATCTAAATTGATGAAATATCTCAAGACAGACCAATTGCAATTAACAGATGATTTTGAGGTTGCTGGATTAGAAGATCAAATTGAGACTCTAAAATCAGATTTCCCAGAATTATTTGACCCAAAAATAATTGTAGGTGGCAAAGCAGATACCGCAATGTCTAAACCAGTAGATGTTGTGCTAACTGCAAGCGATTTACAAGCAAAAGCAGTACTAAGATAACATAAATTGAGGTATAATTGTCTTATGCAACTCCAGATGGACATTTGGATTGCGATTAATATATTCGGACGATTATATGTTCAAAATTCAAATTAACTAATAAAAGGAGAAATAACATGGCCGCAGGTCGTACAGATCTCACCGAAAATAATGGTTATATTCCAGAGGAAAAGGGATCCGTTGCTATTCAAGCAACTCTCGTTAACTCTGTTGTAGAATCATTTGCTCGTCGTGAGAATATGGCTTCTCGCACAAAGGGTGTTCCACGTTTCGTATCAGATGCTCCAAGCATCGTTGCTGAAGGCGTAGACATTCCTAACTCAGACACAACTCTAGATGAAGTTGTTCTGACAGCGAAGAAGTATGCACAAATTTTCAACATCTCAGAGGAAGATATCAATGATTCATTGGTAGACACTCTAAACACATACAAGAGAGAGTGGGCTTCACAATGGGCTCGTAAGTATGATAACGCTTGCCTTGCAGTAAATGCAGCAGCAGACGGAGATGACGGACAACCGTTTACATCTCTATATCGTGCAGTTTACACAAACCCAGTTGGAACTTCACAAATCATTCAGACAGGTGGAGCAGTTTCATTCCAGGACATTTCAAATGCTCTAGGATTTGCTGAGTCAAGCAAGTATTTCGATGCTGCTAACACAGTAATTATCGCACACCCAAAGATGCTTGCAGAAATTCGTAACATGGAAACAACAGGTGGAAACCTTGTTCTTCCAGATCCACTAGGTGCACGTCCAGGATCATTATTTGGATATCCACTAGTAGTATCATACGGAGCAGCTCTATCAGCCGCAGCAACAGCAGCACCAACAGGTAACCCACTTCTAATCGTTGGTAACCGCAACATGATGATCAATGGTGTTCGTGGTGGCGTAGAGTCAGCAATCTCTCGTGATGCAGACTTTTCTAAGGATGGTGTCTTGCTCAAGACTCGTGTTCGTCGTGGTTTTGCTATTGCAGAAGCCAGCGCATTCGCAATCGTTGAGAAGACAGCATAAGGGGGAATAGAACATGCCAAGTAAACTATACGGTAATTTCCTCGTAAAAGCTCTTAACAAGGAAGTAGATTGGGATACAGATACCATCAAGGTAGCTCTAACCACTTCTTCATACACACCAAACCAGGATACTCATGACTACTTCAATGACGTAACAAACGAAGTATCAGGAACTGGTTACACAGCAGGTGGAAACACTCTAGCATCAAAGACAATCACATATGATGACGCTAATAACGTAATCATCTTGGATGCAGCTGACACTACTTGGGCATCTTCAACCATAACAGCACGTTATGCAGTTGTTTATGCATCAACAGGTACAGCATCAACATCACCATTGATTGGATACGTGGACTTCGGTTCAGACCAATCTTCAACTAACGGTAACTTCACAATCACCTGGGACGCAACAGGTATTGTAAGAGTTACAGTAGCTTAAGGCTTATAAGCTACTATGGACGTAAGGGTAGAAGCGAGACCACTAGCAGCAGCCGCTGTATCTGTGGAGGCAAAGACAATTGTTGAGATAATCTCCAATTGTGTAATTCTCTCACCAGTTGTTTCTCGCTTCTCCCTTGCTCCAGTAATTTCAGTAGGCGGAAATAGTATTTCATCAATAACACCAGAATCTTACAGAATTGGAGTAAAGGCTGCGGTGTAATACCAGCAGCCTATTTTTATGCCCGTTTATACCACTTATGGAAGCTTAGTAGGAAGCTTTAGTCCATCATACTACTTTAAATTAGACAATGCTTCATGGCCAGTAGTGCAAGATGGATCAACAGCTATAACTCTTGCACAGGGTGGTAGTTTTGCAAACTTTACAGCAAACCAAACTGGTATTGTAAATAAATGCGTATCTTCAGGAAACACAACTAACTATTCATATTTTAATACATCAGAGTCATCATCAGTATTTACTACAGCCTACACATTTGCAGGCTGGGTTAAGTTTAATGGAAATAACAACGGAACATTAGTTGGCCTTAACAACGGTCAAACAGGAAGCAACCTAAGACAATTTAAGATTTATGCACAATATATAAATGGAAATATTCTATTAGGATATGACTACAGAGTAGGAACAACTACAACAAACGTTGAAAAAACAACATCAGCTACTACTGGCGTTTGGTATCACGTAGCAATTACAGTTCCTTCTACAGGAAGCACAACATTTTATGTAAATGGATCATCTATTGGAACAGACTCTGGACTTCCATTAATATCTACAGATTTTAACAATTTAACAAAGGGATGGATTGGTACTCCATCAACTGGAAACCAAGACGGATTCTCTAATGGTTATGTTGATGAAATTGCAGTATTTCCATCAGCATTATCAGCACAAGATGTATCTGATTTACATGTATGGCCAAAGTCTGCATATCCAGTAGCTGCACCAGCAACTGCATCAGCGCTAGCTGTACAGCCTGCTTTAAGCCTTGGTATTAATCTTGCAGTAGATCCTGCAACAGCATCTGCATTATCTGGTGACCACAGAGTATCTAACTTTAACTATACAAAGAGATTAAGCAGATATTTAACAGACACATTAAATGTGGCTAACTACTTTAAATTTGATGAGCCAACAATTCAAAACTATGGAAGCGCTGGCGATACAGAATGGCATATAACTGGCAATTACGCCCTTGCTACGGACAATGAAGATCTTGGCCCAGGTAATGAACCTTATGGTCGTTTTGATGCATTAAGCACAGCAATTTCTGTTCCTAGAGCAACAGAACCATTATGGAATGAAGATATTGAAAATAATAATTTTGCCCTTGGTCTTTGGATAAATATTGGTAGCGATACAGGAACATTCTTTGAAGCAATTAGACAAAGCGATATGACTGCAAATATTGAACTTGGTTTAAATGCTAGCGGTTATGTTTTTGGAAAAATAGTAACAAGTACAGGCACAACCACATTAACTGGTAGTACTGATTTAAGAGACGGTTTATGGCATTTAGTTGGACTTTCATATAATGGCTCTACAATGAAGCTATATCATGACGATAGCGTTACTGCATCAGGAAGTTTGACTGGTTCAATACAAGCAATTGACCGTGTTAATATGCTTGTAGGATTTACAACTCCTTATAACGTAAAGATTTCTACTATGTTTGTAGATTCAACAACAGTTATTGGTGAATCAGAATTTGATGAAATTCATACAAGAGGATCTCAATTTATTACTGGTCATGCTATTTTCCCAGAACCAAAGGTTAAGATTAGTACATCTCTATATGATTACTTAGATACATTAACTACTCAGTCATATATTAAATTTGATGGAACTGGTGCTCCTATTGATTTTGGTAATGCCACAACAGTTACTTGGTCATTAAATGGATCTGCAGGAGACATTACTCCAAGTCAATTATCAGAAAACGTATTTGCATATAAATTTGTAGATAAAGAATCATTCTATGAAGCAAACGCTTTCGGTAATTATGGCACGGATAAAATGACTGCCTTTGCTTTGTTTAAAGTTAACCCATCATTAATGAATGATGGTGGCACTGGAGTATATGGATCAAAAAATGCTATTTGGTCCCCTCCTAGCTTTGGTACAGGCGGATTAGTAATTGGTTGCGATGATACATCATACTTTGCTTATATAGCAAATTCAGATTATTCTGCAGAAACATTCCTTAATTCAGCTAACAATACATTAGATTCTAATTATCACTTAGTTGTTGCCGTAAAAGATGGAACAAGTTTTAAATTATATCTAGATGGCAAAGAAGTAGCCTCAGATACTCTTGATTCTTCAATTGTACTTGCATCTGATCCAGGATATGGATTCGTAGGCGGTAATGAAGTTACTTGGTTCTTCCAAGATAATACACCTACAGAAAAGTATATTGATGTTGTTGGAGCTACTGCAACAGCATTTACAGCACAAGAAGTATTTAATCTTTATAGATTAGCCCTGCCAGTTGATGACATGACAGCATCAGCTACATTTTCAACACCAGTAGGATTAGCAGGATTTGGCCCAACTATTAATGCCGCACCTGCTACTGCATCTGCATTGGCTGTAGATCCTACACAGCAAGATACTGTAGCTCCTACAATTGCCCCAATGACAGCATTCATAACAACTGTCACACCTAACTTTGCAACAACAGCAAACGTAACATTAGGTGATGGATATTTTGCAGCTTCAGCATTAATGCCTACACCACAAACACAAATTGGTGATGAGCATGGCGCTGCTATATTTATAGCAACTGCTGAGTTCCCAATGCCACAAATATTTATTCCAGGATTCTATAATGCTAGCCCATCAATTGCTACAGCATTATTTGTAGATCCTGCGCTTGCAAGCACATTAGGTGCTCGTGTCTTGGCACAGCCAATGACAGCAAGAGCATTTAGCGTAACCCCACCAGCCTACCTATCATTGTTTGATGACAGATGGTTTAACAGACTATATGCACAACACAGAGATAATCCAGTTGTGCCAACAAAAACATTCCTACATTGGTTTACAGATACATCTGGCGCAGTTGGTGGAACATTAACAAATAACGGTGCCAGCGGAGTAAACAACGCTACTATTGTTGGCTCAAATGCTACTGGAAGATCATTCTCAGTTGGATATAACGATAATCAGGATAGAAAAGCAGTACGCCTAGAAAACATTGGCTTCTCATATAGCACCTCAACAACTCCTGGAACAAATGACCGTGGTTACACATTAGAAATGATGATTAAAACTAGCAAGGCTACACAGGCTCTTGGTACAGGCGGATGGTTATCAGATTCAGGAAGCCAGAGCAGAGAATCACAAATTGGTCTTGTAAACGGTAAGCTTTACATAATGGAAGCATTTAATCGCCTTGGTGATCAAAGCGTATTAGCTCCTAAGAATTTTAGCAAGATTGCAGCTGAAGGAAGATCTCCAAGAATAATCCAGGCTACAAAGACAAATATTGCAGACGGACAATGGCATCATGTTATTGTTCAGCAAGGCTTTGATGGTCGTACACAGTTCTGGATTAACGGAGTACTAGAACTTCAGACATATGAAGCTGGATACGCAATTATTAATGTATTTGGATATAACTCAGCAGACACAACATTGTCATCTGATTTCTATATCTCAGCATATGGACTTAACCCACAAATATTCCTACCGCTTACTGATGTAAATCTTAATTACATAGCAGCATCAAATAGCATTCCTATCTCTGTTGAACCTATGACAGCAAATGCTGTAGCTGGTGATGAGACAAAGGCGGCAGGTAACCGTGGACGTGCTCTTATGCTTTACTTCTGGTCAACACTTGGCTTTGGTAATAATGGACACGTAAGACAACCAGAGACTGGTCTCAGCGTATTGCCATTAAGATACACACCATTTGATCAAGGACTTGGTGGAGAATTTGACCAAGAGACATGGTTCCCATTTGATACATGGGGTACAACTACAAAATATGCTGACTGGGATGTATTCCCAGTAGATGTACAAGGACTTTACCCAAGCCAGGCTGTAAAACGATCTTCATATGACAACATCCGTATAGTACAAAATAACGGCGGAGTTACTGGTGGAAACTGGAATTATGAAATCTCTGATGGCTTTAAGGATGAAATTGATAACCGTAGATATATTGATTTAGTTAATGATATAAATCTAGAAGAATATGATGCTATATTCTTTAGAAACTATCCAGATGATGGCATAGAAAAAGATGAATATACACGTACAGAGTCTGTAGACGAATACTTTGGCATTCGTGAAACTACATTGTTTGAGAACTTCCTAAAGGGCCTACGTGCTGCCGTTGATACAGGAATCTCATTGTTTATTACAAACCCACAACTTGCGGTAGATCTAAAGATTATTGACCGTGTAGAAGTTGTAGAACAATTAAATGAAGTAAGAGCAGGAACAGTTGCTTCTGATCCATACTCTCCTACAAGAATATTAAATAGCCAAATTTATCCAGTTAACACAGGGGCACCATTTGAGAATAATCTAAGATGGTATGACAACTTTAGAAACAATAGACACCGTGTTGTTAATGTTATTTCTGGCTTAACTGATGATCCTTCCTACATTTGGAAAGAATCATTATACTGGTCAGACGATGCAATTATCACAGGCTTTGATGCCTTTGATAGATATTGGAATGCTTACCAAGAAAGACCTATTGGTCTACAGATAGGCGATGAATTTATTTTTACTGCTGAGGATACTAATAATAGACTCCAAGCAGTACCGTTTGAAAATGTAAAGGCTGGAAAGATAGTCACAGCATTTGCATCACAGATACGTAAAGGTACATCATTAGTTGCTAACCCATATGCAAATTATGCAACAACAATTGCTGTGTCCCCAGGAGAAGTCTTGGATGGCACACAGGTTGGCGGAAAGATATTTGTATCCTTTACAGAGTCTTTGAAGTCATCAAATATGTTTACCCCACGCTCATACTCAGCAGTTGAATTAAAGTCTGACTACTGGATTAATAAGGCATACGCTGACGGATCCATTACTTTGCAGACAAAGAATGAGCTTATTGCAGATCAAAATAACATTGATAGAAAGCTTGCAGCAGGCACAATTACTCAGGCTCAATATGATGAACAGGTTTATTACCAGCAACATGGTGCAAACATCGTTGGTGCTCTAAATAACTATGGAGATGTTCAGGCAGATGTAATTGGTGGTCTAGATGAATTATTGCCAGCTGGTAGAGGCAAGGCATCTAAAACAAGAAGAAACGTAAGAATCTCATCAACTGGTAGCCAGTTTAATGTTACTTATGGAACTGGATTGCCAAGCTTTACTTTGCAGACAGCAAGCGTATACCAAGAAGCCCCAATTTATACTCCAAATATAAATGACCGTGGATTTGTCTGGTTATCTGACAGAGCATTCCTAGATGGAACTGTAGTTAGACCTCTAGTTGCCACCGCAACTGTAGAATCACCAACTGCTGTATTCGTAACACAAAAGGACAGAACAGTAGTTGTACAGGCAATGCTTGCTACATCTCATCTAAACTCAGCATCAGGATTAACACCAGCAGATTTTAATGTAACAGCGCTACCAATGGCTGCCACTGGTATAATAAATGAGTTCGTAAGAAGAATTAATGCAGATCCAATGACGGCATCAGCATTACTAGCAACAAATATAAAAACATCTACAGTTGTCATGGATGAGGTAATAGTTTATCTATATCACGTCGATCCAATTGTATACTTAAGAGAGGATATAATTAAATGATTAGTCAATATTGGTTAGATCAGATTCCTGCTAGACCTCTATCTATTCAAGTAAAAGACCAGAACGGAAACAATTTAAACCTCTCTGGTTATACTGAGATTAGTGTGGTTATGTTAGGAAGCAATAACGAAGAAATAAATATTACTGGCGCTGTTGTAGATACATCAGAAAAGTCAGTAGGCAAAGTCATCTTTAGGTGGCCAACAGACCGCACCATATTTGAATATGCTGGAGACTATGTTTTACAGCTTAAATTAAGCGGGACAGGAAAGTTAGATTACACATCAACACACACAATTAGAGTACGTGAGTTAGGAAGGACTAGATAATGTTTAGCACAGAAAATAGCGTAAAAGAATATACAGGCTATGATGTAACTCTTCCTCTTATTAAAAGAGCACAGGCTGTTATAGAAATATTTATTGGGGTAGATGAGATTGATATAGAAGATCCATCAGATCTATTACTACTTGATAAAATTACTTCATATCAGGCTGCATATATGCTTGAAAATGAAGACATTGTATTTAAACAAGCAGCAGTTACAAGTCAAGGACAAACTGATGCAGCTATAAGTTTTGATGTAAGAATGTCAGCCCCATTCATAGCACCATTAGCTGTAATGGCTTGTAGAGGTCTTACATTTAATCGTTCAAAAAGCTTTAAAACAGGCAAGATATTTCAACTACCTGCAAGAGTGGATTGGAAAAAACTTTAATATGTTATTTAATACTTACCAGCCCTATCATTATCTTGTAGATTATTATTCTTATGAATCAATAACATCTGCAGACGGAACAGTTACTAGTAGAAATTATTTAACCGTACCAGTTACGGTTGCAGTAGGTATAAGTACATCTTTTATTGGAGATTTAGTAATTCTTTCAAATGCAAAAATGCAAAAAGACGGACTTCTTAAAAATTTAAGAGATAGAAATAACGATGAAGTTTATCCTGACGGAATTTGGCAAATTAGTCAAAATCAACCTATTTTAAATGCTTTAGGTATTGCTGAAGGATTTAAATATAAAGCAAAAATAGTTGGTGGTAATGTTTAATGGGAGTTAGATCTATTATTTTTAGAGGTATTTATTCTATTGGTTCTAAAAGAGGTAGATATGATAGAGGAGATACTTTTGATTTTAACCAACTTCAATTATTGTCTGGTAATGGTAATGGTTTATTTTATGAAGATATTTGGGAAGAACTATATACAGAAATTATTGAAGCTCAACAAGATAAAGCTGGGAATGCTGGGCAAGCAACATTGCTAGGTCCAGATTATTTTCAAAATGCTGCTAAAGATTATTGTAAAACAAGCGCAAAAGATTATGATCCAGCCGCATTTGTTACTTCTGTAAGGATTGATTTAGGTGATGATTATTATAATGCTATTAGTCTTATTATAGATGAATGCGCTGAAGAACTTATTGAAGCATGGGATAGATCTACATCAAATGATGGTGTAGGTGAAAAATTATTTGGTGGTAGCAATACAGTCTATGGAAATTTTTCAAACGCTATGGCAATTTATTCAGCAAGAGCTGCTGGAAGATATGGAGCAAAATGGAGAAGTACTGCAGCGGCAAATGCAAGATCTGCTGCAGCAGCAAGAAAATTTTTAGCTGCAAACCCTAAAGGTACATCTAGAACAACTCGTGCTACTCCATTTGCAGCAAAAACTTACGCACAAAGAAATGCTGCAAGTAGGGCGACGGCAACTAAATTCTTGAAGGCTAATCCAAAGGGAACAAAGAGGATTTTCTAATGACAGCCCCAGAAGTAATAACCTTAATAGTCAGCATCCTAGCCCTTTTGGCGGGGTTAGAAATGAGAGTCAGAGCCCTAGTAAAGACCTATCTAATAGAACTTAAGCCTAATCATGGCTCATCAATCAAGGACCAAATATCTAGACTTGAGGCAAATCAAGCCATAATTATGGACCATTTAAAGTCTAAATAGATGTTGACATACTAAATATAGTATTATATAATACGTATATCTACCTAGAAAGGGGATATACATGGACTATATGTCTTACATAAGAGCAATCCGCTCTTCAGATTTATCAGCTTCAGAGAAGCTTACTGCCATAATGATAGCATCTCATTATGATTTTACCAAGGGTGATCCTGCTTGGCCCTCCAATAAAACATTGGCAAAAGAAACAGGATTATCTATCAGAACAATTGTAAGGGCTAAAGGGGTATTGTCAGACAGACAGTACCTAGTGTCACGTAGACAATACAATAACGTCACCATGTACACACCTTGTGTCCCTGTGACTATACCCTATAGCCATAATGGCCAACTAAATACACATATAAATACACATATAAATACAAACATAAATACACATAGAAATAACAAAGTTTCTAACGAAACTTTAGATACTTCTATTTCTAATACAAAGGTAAATATCCTTGATACAAATACTAGTGGCATTTCCTTTGATATAGATACAGAGCGAAGCTCCCCCGCCGATATCAAAAAGGCCAGCGATCTAATAGATTGGTTTGGATAATGGAAGCAGACATTTATTATTGCACAAATTGCGATAAGTATATTAGAACAAACAAACTTTGCCCAGAATGTGGCAATGCAGGAGATAGATTAGGATGGTTACACAGCAATGAAGAAATGTAGTTATTGTAGATTAATGAAACATTATACAGATTTTAATACATCAAATAGAGGTGATGGCTTTCAGTCGATCTGTAAGCCTTGTGGACGTGCCTATTACAAGGCCTACAATGCCGCTAGGAGAGCCGCAAAAGCTAAGGTGGTAGTTCAGAGTAAGGTCTGCCTAGATTGTAGCCTAGAAAAGCCTATAAGCCAGTTTGGGACTAAGAACAATACTCTTGATAAAAAGCAGATCTATTGCAAGCCTTGCTGGAGAAAGCGTTGTTATGTAGCTCAGAAAAGGTATGTAAATGGGCGCTAAACGAGGTGTATATAAAAGAAAGCCAATAGAAACACGGGGGAAGACTCAAAGAGAACCTGCCCTCTATAATGCCTTCTGGAAACAATATACATTAGATGATGTAATGCATTTGTCACAAGAAGAGTTAGATAAACTAATTAGTGATTGGCTAGATAATTATGCAGAAAGACAAATAAAGCGTCTAGGAAATAGTTGGAATTTTCCAGATCAAGCAGTTCGTATGAAAACAATACGAAAGGTTGCTGAAAAGCACAGAGGTCAGAAATTTAACGGAAGTTTAAAAGATAAGGGACTTGACAAGAACAAGGAGTTTTATATATAATTACATTACTAGATTATCTTGATTCCCTATTCTAGATCTAGTTAGGTTCATTACCCCTTTCTATAGGTGACCTACTTAAACCCCAGTGTCTTGCCATGCTGGGGTTTAACTTTTGTAGTATACTTAATGCATAGTGATAGGATGTAACAACTAGTGGATATAAGAGATTCTATGTCAGATTCAGGCGGGAGATACAAATTATTCCCTTATGCCAAAGACCTATGGTACAGACCAGATATAGAGGTTATAGGCATGACTCTTGAGATATATGATGAAAGCAAAACCTATCAATATAGCTTTGCATTTGAAGTAGATGATAAATTAGAGCGTTTCCTGAGCGTTTTGGAGGAAATCTAATGGCCAAGATCATAGATATAAACAAACA
>Ga0315900_10006809_pt1 | contig 15173 bp, 16 predicted proteins | sample LakEriMetagenome_FD_203521 | JGI IMG/M metagenome (GOLD analysis project Ga0315900, IMG submission 203521) | Freshwater fungal communities from buoy surface, Lake Erie, Ohio, United States - Buoy 12 MA114 | ecosystem: Environmental > Aquatic > Freshwater > Lake > Lake biofilm | place: USA: Lake...
ATCTTAAGATTTCTCACTTCGTTCGAAATGACAATGTATGATTTCACTTGTCATCCCGAGCTTGTCGAGGGATCTTAAGATTTCTCACTTCGTTCGAAATGACATCGACAATGAATTTCTCTGCCTACCTCCGCCTGATGCGCCTCCACCAGCCGGTGGGCATCTGGCTGCTCTTCTGGCCATGCGCATGGGCGCTGATTGCCGCGAGCGGCGGCTTTCCAAGGCTGGATATCGTGCTGGCTTTTTTCCTTGGCGCGGTGCTGATGCGTAGTAGCGGCTGCATCATCAATGATATCGCCGACCGTGAATTCGATAAGCAGGTTGAACGCACAAAAACCCGTCCGCTGGCCAGCGGCGAGCTTACTGTTAAGCAAGCGATCGGACTACTTGCCGCTTTGTTATTGGCCTCGTTCTTCATCGCACTTTATCTGGGTTTAGCGGTCATGATGTGGTCGGCGCTCGCGCTACTGCCGGTTATGATTTACCCATTCATGAAGCGCATCAGCTGGTGGCCACAGCTATTTCTGGGGCTCACGTTTAACTGGGGCGCGCTGGTGGGCTGGGTGGCGGTGCGAGGTGAGCTCGAATGGCCGGCGCTAATCCTCTATGTCGGCTGCGTGTTCTGGACACTGGGTTATGACACCATCTATGCCCATCAGGATAAGATCGATGATGCGCGCATCGGTGTCAAATCCACCGCGCTCAGGCTGGGCGATTACACTCGTATTTTTGTTGCTGGTTGCTACCTGATAAGCCTGATCAGCTGGGCAGCAATGGCGCATTTTTTAAGTGAACGCTTCTGGGCGTGGCTTTATTTCATGCCAGCGGCGCTGCATCTGGGCTGGCAGCTGGCAACGCTGAATATTCATGACCCATCCAATTGCCGGCAGCGTTTTTTTTCCAACAGCCAGCTTGGCTGGCTCGTGGCTGGCGCCCTCGTCATTTCCATGTTAAATTATTGATATTTAATCTTAAAATCTATCAATGACGCCCCCGTCTTCCGCTTGTGGCTGGCAAGTTCGCTAACCATTTTTTTTCTGTTATTTTAGCGATATTTTACCTTTCTATGGCAATCTGGGTGCAACGGCATTGCTGCCAACACCTCGAGCCATACGGATGTATACCACCGGAAACGACTATCCCAAACCTGCGCATAGCCAGAGCGCCAGGGCACCCAGCCAGCCGGAATCCGTTGCGGCAGATGCACTCATAACCGGATTTCCCGGCGCCGCATGCTATCCTGCTGAATTCGTGCTGATGCTGGAAACGAGCATTCACCATGTCATTCGCGAGCATACCTGCGGCTCACTGCTGCTGGTCTCGATCCAGAATCTCTCGATGATCATTAATGCCTACGGCCATGACACTTCAGAAATCGTATTTCACGACCTGAGTAAAATCATCGAATCGATGCTGCAGGAAGGCGATGTGATTCAGCGCCTCCAGCGCGATCAGCTGGGCATTATCCTCATGAACAGCTCGCAGGAAGATGCCGCGGTCATGGCGCAGCGGATTAACAACACCATCCAGAACTTTGGCCGTGATAATGTCGCCACCGCCTCGCTGCATCTGATTGGTGTGATTGGCAGCGTCGTTTTCCCGATAGAATCCACCAGCGCAGATGACGCGCTGGACAAAGCCTATGTTGCGGTGAGCAGCCCTCACGCCGTGCCCCACCGCACGGTGGATATGATCAAGCAGGATGCAGATCAGGCGCGTCAGCAGATGGGGCTAGCCAATTATCTGCTCAAAGCCTACAAGGAAAAGCGCCTGCGCCTTGCCTATCAACCAGTCATCCAGAGCACCACCGGCAAAACTGTGCATTACGAAGCGCTGCTTCGGCTGGTGAATCCTTCGGGCAAAATTACCTCTGCCGGTGCGCTGATTCCCGTGGCAGAAAGAATGGGGCTGATTGATATCATTGATACGATGGTGATGGAGCTGGTGATTCAGGAGCTGAAACAATCTCCGCAGATCTCGCTGGCGTTTAACGTCTCTAACCATACGACCGAAAATGCCGTGTGGCTGGATTCCATTCACCACCTGCTGAAAGACAGGCCGGATGTTGCTTCAAGGGTCATTGTCGAAATCACCGAAACGGCCATCCATCGCGACCTGCGCCGCACCGCTTATTTCGTTGCTTCGCTGCAATCGCTGGGGTGCTCGGTGGCGCTGGATGATTTTGGCTCCGGCTACACCTCTTTCCGCCAGCTTAAGGCGCTCTCGGTGGATATGGTCAAAATTGATGGGGTGTTCATCAAGGATCTGGCGCAAAGTGCGGACAACCAGTTTTTTGTCAAAACCCTGCTCGATTTCGCCAGAGGCTTCGGGCTTGAAACCGTCGCGGAATATGTCGAAACGGGTGAAATCGCGAAGATTTTGATGGGACTTGGGGTAGACTGCATGCAGGGCTATTACTTTGGCAAACCGGAAAATCACCGCAGCTGGTTGAATGATGGCGAGTACCGGCCAGACTGAGCCGGTCATTTGTGAATTTTTAATGACAACCAACAAATTCCTTGTTTTTCTGAATCTTACGCAAGAAAAACCAGACCCGCTGCGTTTGACCCACCCCGCAATCGATGGTAGGCTACAAAAATGGCAGAAAATAAAGAACACCCCTCCGAAATATCCGGCACCGCAAGCAAAATCCTGCGTTTTGCTGCCTACCCCATTTCGGCCATTTCCGGTTATCTGGCGCTAGATGTGTATGTGCGCAATGCGATTTACAAAAACTTTGCCAAGCATGGTTTTTTTGACGGAAAGGAACGACATTGCGATGGTGTTCAGCAGCAGGTTCATGACGAGTTTCGCCAAACGGTTCGAGAAAGCTACACCAGAGAAATTAAAGCGGCGACAACACCAGAAAAACGCGAGCGCCTTGTTAGTAATGCCGAAAAATTTCATGTGATGGATCAAGCAGAACTCGCAGGGATCGTAAACGACGCCGATATCATGAAACGCGCTGCTACCCGCTCCGAACAAAGCTTTGGCAAGCGGATGGGCAAGGCTGTAGAAGGCGAGCAGGCCACGAATCGGCTGGCTAAAACCTTCAGCGCGTATCGCCATGAAGTGCGCGAATTTTTTGAAGATCTTGGCATTCGTAACCTGCGCGACTATGCCAAAGTCACCCATCGCAACCAGAAGGTGGAGGCGGCGGTCTTTGCCCTCACTGCGGCGGGTATTTCTCTGGGCGCGGTGCTGACACTTTCTAACAGCAAAGGGCTGATGGACATGCTCGCCACGAAAGATCGCGGCCAGTCCTCACAAGTCGGTTGATTATTCGTTCATCTTCGCATAGGGATGGCGCTAGTTGTGCCGCTTTAGCTCAGGGGTAGAGCAACCGCCTTGTAAGCGGTAGGTCATGTGTTCAAATCACATAAGCGGCACCACCCTACGCTCGCAAGCGAGCTTCGGGTGGCAGGCTACTAAAAAATGTTTCACGTGAAACATTTTCGTGTCTACATGACAAAGATTTAATGATTTCCCCTCTTCCCGAGCATCAATGAATATGCAGGCTTGCCGGCAAGCTTTGTTTGATGGCGCTCGCAAGGCGCTTCATCAGCGGCTGCTGGTGGCTGCTCCTGCGCCAGCACAGCGCAATGCGCCGCCATGGCGGCCTGGCAAAGGGGATGTAAACAATGCCGTGATCCGGCTGCACGGCAAGGCTGGGCATGAGCGTGATGCGCCCGCCCGCCGCCACCATATGGCGCAGCGTCTCCAGGCTGGTCGCGCGAAAGCTTTGCGATTCGCTTGCCCCGACATGCTGGCAGACTTCGAGTGCCTGTTCGCGCAGGCAGTGGCCTTCATCCAGCAGCAGGAGCGACTGCCCATCAAGATCACTGAGCTGAATGCGCTTTTTCTTTGCAAGCGCGTGGTTGCTTGAAACCGCCAGCACAAACGGCTCATCAAACACCATCTCTGCCTCGAGCGCTGGGGATAATACCGGCAGCGCCAGCAGCGCCGCATCCAGCGAGCCGGACTCGAGACCGAGAATCAACTGATCGGTCTTTTCTTCAGCAAGGCGCAGCGACAGCCTTGGAAAACGTGACGAAAGCGCAGGCATCATCAGCGGTAGCAGATAAGGCGCAAGTGTTGGGAAGATGCCCAGCGCCAGCTCGCCGCGCTCCGGATCTTCTGCCTGACGCGCCAGCTCTGCCATGCGTTCGCAGGCAGCCAGCGCCGCTTTGGCCTCTGCCACCACCTGCTCGCCAAGGCGCGTGAGCATCACCTGACGGCTGGTGCGCTCAAAGAGCGTCGCCCCAAGGGTTTCTTCCAGTTTTTTGAGCTGCATCGAAAGTGTCGGCTGGCTGACATGGCAGCGCTCTGCCGCCTTGCCGAAATGCTTCAGCTCAGCTACGGTCACCAGATACTTCAAATCACGCAGGTTCATCTTGATAGATATAATCTATCAATGTTATAAAAACAATAGATTTTACCTTTGTTCAACCCCGGGATACTGTCCCCGCCACATGAAGGATATCACCATGAAAAACGCCCCGAAAAAGCAAGCCTCACTGAGCAATGCCAGCCTGATTGCGCTGCTCAACCAGTCGCTCTCTGAGCTGATTGCCCTGAAGCTGAACGCCAAACAGGCACACTGGAATGTGAAAGGCAAAAACTTCCAGCAGCTGCACGAGCTGTTTGACCAGGTGGCGACTGAAGCTGACGGCTTTGCGGATTTGGTTGCCGAGCGCGTGGTGCAGCTGGGCGGCATTGCGGAAGGCACCATCGCCCACTTGAATAAGCGCGCCAGCGACACTACCTACCCTGCCGTACAGGAATCGGAAAAACATGTGAAGCTGGTGGCAGGCGCCATCACTGCGACCGCGATGAAAATGCGCGCCGCGATTGATACCAGCGCCGAGCACAGCGATCAGGTGACCGCCGATATCTTCACTGAAATTACCCGCGGACTCGACAAACTTGCATGGTTTGTCAGCTCGCACCAAGCCTAACCATTTAACCCCTAAGGAGTACTTACTTATGATGAGTGTTGGTCAAAAATTCCCGCAGTTTAAGTCGAAAGCGACCATTTCCAGCGATATCAAAACCGCGTTCAAAGATGTTTCGAACGCTGATTTCAAAGGCAAATGGATGATCGCCTTCTTCTGGCCGAAAGACTTTACCTTTGTCTGCCCGACCGAGATCGCAGAATTCGGCAAAATGAACAAAGAATTCAATGATCGCGATGCCATGGTCATGGGCGTTTCGACCGACTCTGAGTTCGTGCACCTCGCATGGCGCCAGAACAAGGAAGAACTTTCCAAACTTCCTTTCCCGATGCTTGCTGACGTGAAGCGCGAACTTTCGGAAGCACTCGGCATTCTCGACCCGCAGGAAGGCGTTGCTCAGCGCGCCACCTTTATCGTGGATCCCGAAGGCATCATCCGCTTCGTGATGGTGACCGATCTCTCGGTTGGCCGTAACGTGAAAGAAGTCATGCGCGTGCTCGATGCACTCCAGACCGACGAACTCTGCCCATGCAACTGGCAGCAGGGTCAGGACACGATTAAAATCGCTGCCTAATACTTATTCTACTGCGGCGGGAAACCGCTTTGGTATCTCGCCGCAGTCAGTTTTTACCTTCTATTTCAAAACCGAAAGGAATTCTTATGTCCCTCACACTTGTGAAGGCTGGTCATGTGCTGCCTGTGAATATGGAAGCCCTGCGCGACGGCATGGCTGACTATGCCAAAGACATCAAGCTGAACTTAAGCAGCGTGATGACCCCGGAAGGCGCGCCCGAGCTGACGCAGGCGCAGATCGACGCGATTGCGCTGGCCTCGGCCTATGCCACCAAACACCATGATGTGGTGTCAGCGGTTTATGGTGAAGTAGCGCCGCGCATGGACGCTTCCATGCAGCAGGCTGCCAAAGCCGCCGCAACCGTGATGGCGATGAACAACATTTATTATCGCTATGTGCATCTTTCAAACGATGAAGAGATCAAAAAACTGCCGGCCAAGCTCCGCATGAGCGTGATTGGCAGCCCTGGCGTTGCGAAAATTGATTTTGAGATGATGTGCCTTGCGGTTTCTGCCATTAATGGCTGCGGCATGTGCATCGAAGCGCATAACCACGAACTGATCAAAGCCGGTGCCAGCAAGCTGGCGCTACAATCCTGCGCGCGCATTGCGGCGGTGATTAACGCAGCGGCTCAGGCTCAGACGATTGGTTAGCGCGACGAATATTCATCAAGCAGGCGGCGAATCATTACCTGATAAGGAACATGATACTTCTCCGCCTGCTCTTTGAAAAACTTAAGGCTACGCGTACTCACTGATAAAGTGATTTTGGATGTCGTTTCAGCCTCGGCAAGCTGCGCTGGTGATGGTAGCGCCACCGGTAGCCCCGGCAGCAAGACGCGCTTGCCTAGCTTTACTTTGCCAAACGGATTAGTTTCATAACGCGTTTTCTTTTTCATAAATTTTCCTGCCTTTTCGCCAATAAGCCGCTCCAAAAATACGCACCACTTCGCCGCGCATGGTGAAACGAACTGTCATCACCTCACCTTTTACTTTTCCATAAGCAAAGTAGCGTCGCTCCTTTTCGCTATGCGCTACATCTTCGATGATCACGAGCTCCGGATCTTAGAATGCACGCTCTGAATCTTCGAATGAAACGCCGTGCTTGATTATATTTGCGCGATTTTTTGCCGGATCATAAGCAAACGTAACCATATAAGTGATTTTATCATTATATGGCTATCTGTCAATATCGTCAGCGCGTGCCCGTGCCGCGTCCGATGGCTTTTTCAACCGGCACTGGCGCCGAGAAATAATAGCCCTGAAATAGATCAACGCCCAGAGGCTGCAGCTGCTGATAATTCTCAGCGCTTTCCACGCCTTCAGCAATGGCTGTGCCACCTGCCGCGTGGGTCATGTCGGCTATCGCGCGAATGATATCGCGGCTGCGCGCATCACTGGTGCGCTGCGAAAGTTTCATATCGATTTTCACAAAATCAGGCTTCACCTCGCCGATGAGCTTGCGCGCGCCTTCAATGGTGTTCACATCATCCAGCGCGACTGAATAGCCACGCGAGCGCGCATATTCACACACACTGCGAAGATGCACCAGATCCCTGGGAGTTTCTGACTTGGTAAACTCAAGCACCACGTTTTTGGCAATCACACCATGCGAGCGCACGGTTTCGCTGAGGCCTTCCAGATAAATCGCCGGGCGGTGAATGAATCCCGGAAGAAAATTCACAAACAAAAAGCCATTGAAATCACTGGAAACGAAGGTGGTAATCGCCTGCACCTGAAGCAGGCGGTCAATCATGAACTCCATGCCAAGCGCACGGCTTGCGGCAATAATTTCATCCCCTGCAATGATCCGGCCGTCTGGCAGACGCACCCGTGCAAAGGATTCATAGCCGAATATCTTGTCTTTCTGGCTCACAATCGGCTGCAGATAGCAAACCACACGATCTTCCAGAATCGCATCCCCCAACCAGAGGCTGTCAGCGATTGCCTGCACCTGTGCGACGGTTTTATGCTCGGCGCGCCCCTGCCCATCGCCCGCCGCCAGCGCAACCTCCACCATCGGTACCGCATTCGCAGAATCCAGCGCCGAACGAATTATCTGCCACGCATCTTCCCAATGTCGATGCGTTTTCATCGTTAATGCACCTGCAAAAACAAACTGCATGCCCGCAGCCTTCAGCGCTTCGGTCAGGGTTGGCGTAAAGTTGCCGCCTTTTGCAAACACACTGATGGTGTAGCTATCGTGCTGATGCCATGGCAGGTTAATGGGTTTTGTCATGATGGTCGACTGAATGGTTTATTGGCAAGCAGGCTAACACAACCTTAGTTACTTTTTCCTTAAGCCGCCGATTTAAATTGTAAATCCGCAAGGCGGGCATAAAGCGGGCTGCTTGCCAGCAGCTCGCTATGCGTGCCGATGGCCGCGATGCGCCCCTCATCGAGCAGCACAATCTGATCGGCGCGGGTGATGGTGGATAAGCGGTGCGCAATCACAAACGTGGTGCGCCCCCACATCACCTGCTCGAGTGCCTGCTGGATATGGTGCTCATTTTCAGAATCAAGCGCCGAGGTTGCCTCATCCAGCAGCAGAATGCGCGGATTACGCAAAATCGCGCGGGCAATGGCAATGCGCTGGCGCTGGCCGCCCGAAAGCTGCACGCCCTTTTCCCCCAGATGCGTATCCAGCCCCTCAGGCAGCTTTTCCAGAAACTCCAGCGCCGAGGCCGAACGAACCGCCTGCATCAGCGCTTCTTCGCTGGCGTGAACATTACCCATCAGGATATTGGCGCGCGCGCTGCCGGAAAAAATAGTTGCATCCTGCGGCACAATGCCAATCATGCCACGCAGCTCCTCCAGCTTCATCTCACGGATATCGCGGCCATTGATGCGTATCGCCCCCTGCTCAGGCTCATAAAAGCGCAGCAGCAGGTTAAACAGCGTGGTTTTACCCGCGCCCGAAGGCCCCACCAGCGCCACCATCTGCCCGCTTTTGACGGCTAACGAAAAATCTTCCAGTGCTGGCTTTTCTGGCCGCGCCGGATAGGTGAAGGACACATGGTCAAACACCACCACACCACCGATGGGCATCACCAGCTCTGGGCTGACCGGCGCCTGCGCAGGCGCAGCATGTTTGCCGGCGGCAAGCAGCTCACGCAGACGATCCGCCGCGCCGGCCGCACGCTGCAGATCGGTAATCACTTCGCTGATCGCGCCCACCGCACCAGCCACAATCACCGAATAAAAAACAAACGCCGACAGATCCCCTGCCGAAATCCGCCCGGCCAGCACATCCTTGCCGCCAAACCATAGCACGGTCACAATCGCGCCAAAAATAAGCGTAATGACCAGCGCTGTCAGCAGTGCGCGGGTACGGATACGCAGGCTAGCCATTTTTAAAGCAGATTGCAGATGCCTTTCAAAGCGCTTGCCTTCATACGGCTCCAGCGAAAAGGCCTGCACCGTGCGGATGCCATAAAGTGATTCTTCGGCATGGGCGCTGATTTCGGCGATGCGCTCCTGCGATTCGCGGCCATAAAAGCGTACGCGCTTGCCCATGATGATAATCGGCGCGACCACCAGCGGCAACAGCAGAAACATGTAGCCCGTGAGTTTCGCGCTGGTAAAAAGCAAAAGAATGATGGCGCCGATCATGGTAATGATATTGCGCGCTGCGACCGATACCGAGCTGCCAATCACCGTTTGCAGCAGCGTGGTGTCGGTGGTCAGGCGCGAAAGCAGCTCGCCACTTCGGGTTTTTTCAAAAAACGGTATCGGCATGGCGAGCAGTGTTTTGTACACATCGCGGCGGATGTCCGCCACCACACGCTCACCCACCCACGACACGAGGTAAAACCTTACATAAGACGCCACCGCCAGCAGCAGCGTCACACCGATGAGCAGCAGAAAGGCGCGGTCGAGCAGGCCGCTGTTACCTTTCGATAAACCTTCATCCACCAGATATTTCAGCCCCCAACCAAGCCCAAGCACCGCTGACGAGGTAAAGAGCACCGCAATACTCGCCCCCAGCACCTGCCACTTGTAAGGCAGCATGTAGGAAAGCATCGGCAGCAGGTCGCTGATCTTGCCTTTGGCGCGCTCAGAGGAGGCAGCGCTGGAAATAGATGATTTAGAAAACGACATCAATGCCCGCCAGTTCTTTCAGCTCCGCGCGAAGCAGCGCCGTGAGCTCGCGGCCATCTTCCAGCTGCCACGCATCATTTCTGTACGAAAAATGCAGGCCGCCTGAGCGCGGCGACGAAAGCCAGATCTGCTGGCTTGGCTCGTGCTTGCTGACCACGAACGTTTTTCCATGGCTTAAGGCAATCGTCATCACATTGCCAGCGATCTCCAGCTCAAGGCAACCCTCGGCATCCGCCTCTTCCAGCGCTGCCTCTAATTGGTTAAAAATACGATCCGCCAGCTGATGATACATCGTCTACGTACTTGCGCTATGGCCTTGAAAATGGGCTGCTATACGCCCCATGGTATCGGTTAAAAATAGATAAAATGCAAGGCAACTTTCCGCTTTGCATGGCAAAAAATTTAACACAATGTTCACATCATTCTTCTTACAATGTAAGTATTATGTTTACATTGCACTACGACGAGAAGGGAATCCCCATGATTCAGATGCATGAAAACAGCCATCTCTACCATCTGCATGAAATGCAGTATGCCGCGATGGCACCGCTGAATATGCTGGCTGGCGCCAGCAAAGCGCTGCATCGCCATCCTCTGTCGCCGCTGGCGTACACCGGTTTTGGCCGTCATGTTGCTGCAGCATCAGAAGTGCTCGAACGCGTCACCAACCGCTATGGCAAGCCGCAGTTCGGCATCACCCACGCCAAGGTTGATGGCAAGCAGGTTGCGATTGAAGAAACCGTGGTGCTGGAAAAATCCTTCTGCCGCCTGATTCATTTTAAAAAGAAAACGGCAAAGAAGCAGCCTACGCTGCTGCTGGTTGCGCCCATGTCCGGCCACCACGCCACGCTGCTGCGCGGCACGGTCGAGACCATGCTGCCGCATTGTGATGTCTATATCACCGACTGGCTGGATGCACGCGGCGTTTCGCTTGCAGAGGGCAGCTTCGACCTTGATGATTATGTGCATTACCTCATTGAGTTCCTCCACTTGCTTGATGAAAAAGTGCATGTGATGGCGGTGTGCCAGCCATCGGTACCGGTGCTGGCGGCCGTGAGTGTGATGAACGAGCTGAAAGACAAAAAAACGCCGCTCTCCATGACCCTGATCGGCGGGCCGATTGACACGCGCATCAACCCCACCAAAGTGAATAAGACAGCGGAAGAAAAACCGCTATCGTGGTTCAAAACGCATGTCATTACCCGTGTACCGTTCAATTATTCTGGCTTCATGCGCCGCGTGTATCCGGGCTTTTTGCAGCTGACCAGTTTCATGTCGCTGGATATGGAACGCCATATCAACGCGCATAAAGACCTGTTCAAGCACCTCGTCGAAGGCGATGGTGAGTCCGCTGCCGCGCATAAAAAATTCTATGATGAATATCTGTCGGTGACCGATCTTCCGGCTGAGTTCTATCTCGACTGCATTGAAAAAGTGTTCCAGAAACACGCGTTGCCGAAAAATGAGCTGGATTTCGAAGGCCATAAAATCCGCCCGTCTTTCATCACCAAAACCGCCCTGCTCACACTCGAAGGCGAGCTCGACGACATCTCGGGCGTTGGCCAGACACAGGCCGCGCACAAGCTCTGCTCGAGCCTGCCTGCCGAAATGAAAAAACATCACCTGCAGAAAGGTGTTGGCCATTACGGCATTTTCAACGGCCGCAAATTCCGTGAACATGTCGCTCCCATCATCGTGGATTTTGTGAACAAGCACGAGGGCTAAGTCCACTTGCTTAAGCATTGGCATGCTGGTAATTTTTCCTTATGCTTAATGCCACCACACGCCGTCCTGTTATTCTCCAGTCGTGCCTTGTTTTTCTGGCGTTTGTGGGCATCATGCTGGCCGATGGCTACAACATGTTCAATGATAGCGATCCGCTGTGGCATATTGCCGCCGGCGAACTGATTCGCGAAACCGGAAGCCTTCCTCTGACCGATCCATGGTCGTTTACCGCTGGTGATTATCGGTGGCTGAATGTCGCATGGCTGTGGGATGTCGCAATGAGCTGGATGCAGGATCATTTCGGCTGGCACGGCGCTGCGGCAGCCAACATCGTCATTGTTGCGCTGACACTTGCGCTCACCTATGCCAATTGCGTGCTGCGCTCTAACAACGGCATCGCTTCCATCCTCGCTGTAATTCTATTGTTTGTATTGGTGACGCTTTATCTGCGGCCGCTACAGGTCACTCACCTGATGATCGCGCTGTGGGCGCTGATCCTTGGCCTGTGGGTGCGAGGCGAATGCCGCGCTTACTGGCTTGGCTTGCTGCCAGTTTCCATGGCGCTGTGGGTTAACATTCACGGCGGTTTTATCCTGGGTTTTGCCCTGCTGGCTGCTTACGGCATTCACACCCTGCTTACGCGCCATACCGGGCGCATCGCCATCTTCTCTGCCGTGTGCGCGCTCTGTTTTACGGCGATCTTTATCAATCCTTACGGCGTTGATATCATCGAAACTGTACGACGCCCACTCTTTACTGTTGCCAATGATTACATCATGGAATGGCAGGCGATCACCGTCACCGCCCATAATTTGATGACACTGCTATTTGTCGTGCTGTTCATTGTGATGGTGCCGGGCAGACCCAATACCGCCCTGCCCGCCGAGCGCTGGCTCGCTTATGTGATGCTGATCTACGCACTCACCACCATCCGCGCACTGCCTCCTTTTGCCATTATCGCCGCGCCGTGGCTGGCTGTGCGGCTGGCGCAGCATCTGAAGGAACAGAAAGCCCCCACCCCGCTTGCTACCGCCATTCGCGCGCGCGCCAGACGCGTGAGTGAGTCCCGCGCGGCAACCTTTGGCGCGGTTATCGCCAGCATCACGCTTGCTGCGCTCCTGCCCACCAGCCACGGCGCAACCTTACAACCAATTCAATCACAATGGCTAAGCCTCAAAGAAGAAATCGCTTACCTTGATGCCCATTACCCCGGCGGGCGCTTCATCAATGAATTCGATCTTGGCGGCTATCTTGCGTATGAAACGCGCGGGCGCATTGCGGTGTTTGTCGATCCGCGCACCGAAACCGCCTATCCGGCCGAGGTGATGGAGGATTATTTCCGCTTCGATTCCGGCAGGCAGGGCTGGGAAGACATCCTGGAAAAATATGCGATTGACGGCATTATTGTTAGAAATGGCTCGGACAAAGCGCGTTTTCATGACCGCTTCGCCCACCGCAAAGGCTGGGAAAAAGCCTTTATCGGCCCTGTTGCCACCATTTATATCCGAAAGCGCGATTAGCCGTTGACGAACGCCGCCTCAGTCTTTAATGTCCCGGCAATTTGCCCGGAGCTATCCTGATCGATGTCTGAACTTACGCCGCCGCTGAATGCTACCGCCTGCCTCCTGCTGGCAGATGGCACGGTATTTTGGGGCGAAGGTTTTGGCGCAGAGACCATGACCGCTGGCGAGCTGTGTTTCAACACCGCCATGACCGGCTATCAGGAAATCCTCACCGACCCATCCTACACCGGCCAGATCATCACCTTCACCTTCCCGCATATTGGCAATGCGGGGTGTAATGAGGAAGACCTGGAATCCTCCCCCCCCACGTCCCCCCCGCAAGCGGGGGGGATTAAGGGGGGATGCATCGGCATCATCACCCGTGAGCGGCCAACCGCCGCGTCAAATTTCCGAAGCGACATCTCGCTGGATGACTGGCTGAAAAAGCGCGGCATCCCCGGCATCTGCGGTCTCGACACCCGCGCGCTGGTGAAACACCTCAGAAAACATGGCGCACAGAATGGGGTGATTATCAGTCGCCAGTCGCCAGTCACTAGTCGCCAGCTGGAAGAGGCAAAAAAACTTCTTGGCACTGCTCCCGATATGAAAGGGTTGGACTTAGCCAAACAAGTTACGGCTGCTCAACCTTACGAATGGAAAGAAGGATTATGGAAATTAGCTGGCGACTGGCGACTGGCGACTGGCGACTACCATGTCGTCGCCATCGATTATGGCGCAAAGCATAACATCCTTCGCCACCTCGCTGAACGCGGCTGTAAAGTCACCGTCATGCCTGCCACGACCAAGGCCGAAGACGTTCTGGCGCTGAAGCCTGACGGTATCTTCCTCTCGAACGGCCCGGGCGATCCCGCGGCTACCGGTAAATACGCGATCAGCGAAATCAAAAAGCTGATTGAAACGAACCTGCCCATCTTCGGCATCTGCCTTGGCCACCAGCTGCTGGGCATCGCACTTGGCGGCAACACCGAGAAAATGCAACAAGGCCACCGCGGCGCGAACCACCCGGTCAAAAACCTGCTGACTGGTAGTGTCGAAATCACCTCACAGAACCACGGCTTTGCCGTCAGCAAAGAAGGCCTGCCGGGCGATGTCGAGATTACCCACATCTCACTCTTTGACGGCACCATTCAAGGTCTGCGGCACAAAACCAAACCCATCTTCTGCGTCCAAGGCCACCCGGAAGCAAGCCCCGGGCCGCATGATTCGCAGTATCTGTTCGACGAATTCATTACGCTTATGAAACAAAAATCAAAAGCGAGTGCGGCATGAGAATCATTGCATTGTTTTTTGTATTGATTGCGGCATCCGGAAGTGTTTTTGCGGAAGGTCAAACGAATGAAATTCGTCTAAAACCTAACAGCACCTATGTCATGATTAGCGACGTCAACCTTGCCGAAGAAACAGTGACCGACGGCACAACAAAAAATAATGGCATCGCGTTTTACACCACTAATCCCTTTGACTCTCACGAAGGCAAGGGGTGGCTACATCTGGATGAAAGCGGTGTATATTTTAAGCAAGGGAAAGAAAAAATATGTGGTTGGGATAAGCCACAAAAAAAGCTTGAAGGCTGCCCAAATGACCTACCAATTTTTGTTGCGCCACAAACTAGCGGTAAAATAACATTATATCTTTTAATTGAAGAAATTGAAAAAAAACGAACTAGCGAAGAAGCAATTCAAAGAGTGCCCCGTAATGAAATTACACATTTTATAATGTCATTTCGCGGAGAAGAATTGTTCTTAGACCCTGATCATTTAGCTACAGTTCAGAAAGCTAACAAAAAAGCGGTTTGGCGTGAGGTAAAAACTGGCGAGAATGGAGTAATAACTAAGTAAATGCCCAAACACACTGACCTACACAGCTACAATTTTTTGAAAAAACTATATGGTTTACCTTTTGTCGATGCAATTTATCTTTATGGCTCTCGGGCGCGCGGCGATGCGAGGGATAGCTCAGATATCGATCTGGCGATTATGTGTCCACGTGCCTCGGGCGAAGAATGGCTGAAGATAGTGGATATGATTGACGATGCGGATACGCTGATAAAAATTGATTGCCTGCGCTTTGATACACTGCAAGATGAACGGCTTAAAAAAGAAATTGAGCGGGATAAGGTGGTGCTTTATGAGCGACGCTAGAATGACCAACCTTGAAAAATTCTCCAAAGCTTTGGCAAGGCTGAGTGACGCCGTTAAGCAACCTCTTTCAAACGAGCTTACGATCGACGGCACGATTCAGCGATTTGAATTTTGTTTTGAGCTGGCCTGGAAAGCACAGAAAGATATGCTCTATA
>Ga0315900_10006810_pt1 | contig 15172 bp, 14 predicted proteins | sample LakEriMetagenome_FD_203521 | JGI IMG/M metagenome (GOLD analysis project Ga0315900, IMG submission 203521) | Freshwater fungal communities from buoy surface, Lake Erie, Ohio, United States - Buoy 12 MA114 | ecosystem: Environmental > Aquatic > Freshwater > Lake > Lake biofilm | place: USA: Lake...
CTGCAAGGCAAGTGCTGGAGTTAAACCACGTCCGATATAAATCTGCTGTAACTCTTGAAGCTCACCTTCAGGGTCAGCGGCCAAATGCGCAATTTCAAGGTTGCGATCTGATTCTTCAACGTCGTTTTGTGAGCGAACAGAGATGTATTCACCAACCGCCATAGACATCGCGCCAGCGGTTATTCCTGCAACTCCTGCAGTGACAATGAAATCTTGTTTACCAGCTGCTGCCACGCCAATCATCAACGCCGCAGTAGACACCAGGCCATCATTTGCACCAAGGACTGCCGCGCGAAGCCAACCTGCACGATGGGTGCGGTGCTCCAGATTTCGCTTGTAGACCTCTTCCAAACTCATAGTTCGAAGCCTACCTGAATGCTACTGAATCTTTTTAGAGGCGCGAGCAAAATAGAGAGCAGCCCCTATTCCTACAAGCACACTCACCCAGACATTTACACGCAAACCCGCAATTGTGTTTGCGGTATCAATCCGAATTAACTCGATAAAGAAGCGGCCGAGGCAATATGTCCCAACGTAAAGGGCAAAAGATTGTCCAGCTTTAAATCTCTTTCCAAATTTCAAAATCACCACGGCAATCAACGAGCACCAAATTGCTTCATACAGAAAGGTTGGATGAAATGATTCGAACTGCGAATATCCATTAGGGCGATAACGCATCGGAATCTCTACCGCCCACCAAGCATCTAATGGTTTTCCAAAAAGTTCGCCGTTAAACCAATTACCAAATCGACCAATTGCTTGAGCAAAAAGAATTCCTGGAGCTAAAGCATCAGCAAATACCGCAAAAGAAGGAAGATCTACTTTCTTAGCCAGGGATTTATAGCGAAGGTAGGCCCCGAATAAACCAAGTGAAATTGCCCCCCAAATACCTAAGCCGCCCTCCCAAATTTTGAAGGCATCAACCGGGGATCCGCCAGCTCCAAAGTAAGCATTAGGTGATGAGATCACATGATAAATACGTCCACCGATGATTCCAGAGGGCACTGCAACTATTGCTACTTCAGAAACAATTGATTGACCTTGAACAGTTTTGTATTGAAAACGCTTTCCACCTAGCCAAATCGCTATCGCTATACCTGTAATTATGCAAAGTGCATAATAGTGAATTGTTAAGGGACCAAGCTCCAGCACCGAACGTGCTGGAGTTGGAAAAGCTAAATTCAAAGTTTAGCCAGCCTCTACAGCTGCTTTGAACTCGTCAAGAACAAATGCATTCTGGGTACGTTCCCACTTCTTACCATTTATAAACACAGTAGGTGTACCTTGCACGCCAAACTTGCTCATTGAATCGTAGTTTGCTTGCACCAGATCAACCTTTGAACCCTTGGTAACACAGTCTTCAAACTTCGTTGATGTGATGCCAATCTTCTTACCGATATCTACAAGAGTTTGATTACTCCAGAAGCCAGAGTTTTCAACTGGTGATTGAATTGTGTAAATAGCTTTGTGGAAATCTAGGAACTGACCTTCATCTGCAGCACAGAATGATGCATTTGCAGCACGGACTGATTCATCGCCAAGGAATGAAAGAACGTGGTAGCGAACATTTGCCTTCTTTTCGCGAACTAGTGAATCTAGGTATTGCCCGTTGGCATCAGCAAATAACTTACACACTGGGCACTGTGGGTCTTCCCAAACATCAATTGTTGTCGCAGCTCCATTTTCGTAAGAGATTGATGACCCATTGGTGGCATCAATTGTCGAAGTAACCGCGGGCTTGAGCGTCATTCCATCAAGACCTGAAAGGGATGCGGTCACTTTGCTATTTTGACTAAACAGCGAGAAGACAACTCCGGTGACAATAACGAGTGCGACCATCGCAATTACGATCCAACGGGTTGTGTTATCCGCACTCTTTGCCGCTTGCTTAGCCATTTGCTACTCCTCGATTAATTGAGTTGGTTGCTGATTATGTGCCTTGGTATATGTGGGAAAGTATAGATAAAGAGGCCGCAGTGCCAAGCCCAAACCCAGCATGAATCCTGTGAATTCAGGGCGAAACTAACGGCCTTCGCGTACTCCCAGCGCTAATTCTCTAGCCAAATGTGAAATCGCATCTAAACCTTCTTGTTCACTCTTTGCATCAAGTAACAACTTGATAAATGCCGAACCAACGATGACACCATCAGCGTATGCCGCAAGGGACTTAGCTTGCTCGCGCGTTGATACACCAAGTCCCACGGAGATCGGCAGTTCGGTGACGCTTCGAACACGCGATACCAAGTTGCTGGCATCTGATGAAACGCTGGTGCGAGTTCCTGTAACACCCATCAAGCTTGCCGCGTAAACGAATCCCCCGGTCTTGGCAGTAACTTCGGCAAGCCGCGAATCATTTGTACTGGGTGCAACTACATAAATTGGGTTGATTTGATTCTTACTTGCCGCAGCTAGCCATCTATCAGATTCTTCAATTGTTAAATCTGGTGTGATGACTCCGGATCCCCCGTTGTCAGCGATGGACTTTGCAAAATTATCAACGCCGTATCGTTCAATCGGATTCCAATATGTCATCACCACTGCGGCAACACCGGTATCTGTTGCGGTCTTTAGCGCAGCAAACACATCGGCAGCGTTGGTCCCACCTTTAAGTGAGATTTCAGCAGCTTCTTGAATTACTGGTCCATCCATAACGGGATCGCTATATGGAAAACCGATTTCAATTGCATCAACTCCGGCGGCGGCTAACGCTTGAATTGCTTTGGCACAACCTGCTTGCGTGGGAAAACCAGCGGGAATATATGCAATGAGTGCGGCACGATTTTCGCTGCGGACCTTTGCCATAACCTCATCTAGCTGGGTCATTACAGTGGAATTCCGAAGTATTCAGCCGCTGTTTGAACATCCTTGTCACCGCGGCCAGAAAGGTTGATCAGTAGATTTGCTTGCGGCCCTAATTCTTGACCCACAAGAATTGCTCCAGCTAAAGCATGGGCAGTTTCAATTGCCGGAATAATTCCTTCGGTCTTGCTTAACAACGAGAATGCATACATAGCTGCATCATCATTTATTGCACGGTATTCAGCTCTTCCAACATCATGAAGGTATGCGTGCTCTGGACCTACACCTGGGTAATCCAAACCTGCAGAAATCGAATGCGATTCGATTGTTTGACCATTTGCATCTTGCAAAACGTAGGAACGCGTTCCGTGAAGAACTCCTGGGGTGCCACCGGTGATAGTTGCTGCGTGACGACCCGTCTCGACTCCATCACCACCTGCTTCAAGGCCTATGAGTCTGACACCAGTATGTGGAATGAATGCGTTGAAGATTCCAATTGCATTTGATCCACCGCCAACACATGCCAAAACCGCATCAGGAAGTCTGCCCGTTAATTCAAGCATTTGTTCACGTGATTCTTCACCAATAATCTTGTGAAAGTCGCGAACCATTGTTGGGAAAGGGTGTGGTCCGGCAACAGTTCCGAGCATGTAGTGAGTGTCAGCAACATTTGTTACCCAATCACGCATCGCCTCATTAATTGCATCTTTCAAAGTTCGTGAACCCGTTGTAACAGGTACAACTTGTGCGCCGAGCAACTTCATTCGTGCAACGTTGAGAGACTGGCGTCGCGTGTCCTCTTCGCCCATGTACACAACGCAATCAAGTCCCATTAACGCTGCCGCCGTTGCAGATGCGACACCATGTTGACCTGCGCCAGTTTCTGCGATGATGCGTTTCTTGCCCATGCGCTTTGTGAGTAACGCTTGTCCTAAAACGTTGTTTATCTTGTGTGAGCCAGTGTGATTAAGATCTTCGCGCTTCAGGAATATTCGAGCCCCACCTGCATGCTCTGAAAATCGCTTTGCTTCAGTGATGATGCTGGGGCGACCTGTGTACGTCTTATGTAACTCGGCAAGTTCTGCCAAAAACAGTGGGTCCTTTTGTGCGGTGTTGTGCGCGATTTCAAGTTCATTGAGCGCGCCAATTAATGCCTCTGGCACAAAGCGCCCGCCGTATTCACCGAAATGTCCCGCGCTAGTCATTGTCAAAGCCTACCGAGCAATTGATTGATCGCAACTGATGGAGATTCTGAGCGCACAAGTGCTTCTCCAACCAGTATCGCCGTTGCTCCACATTTTTGTGCGAATACAACCTCCGCTCGACTTGAGATCCCGGACTCTGCAACACGAGCAATACTTGAAGGAATCTGCGGAATTAATTCTGAAAATGCACGTGAATCTACTTCTAAAGTTTTTAGATTCCGCGAGTTCACGCCAATAATTTCGGGTGATATATCCAGAGCTCTTTCTAATTCATCATAGGTATGGACTTCAACCAATGACCGCATACCAAGTTCAGTGCTTAAGTGGAAATAATCTTCTAACTGGTACTTGCTCAAAGCTGCGACAATCAGCAAAACAACATCTGCGCCATGTGCCCGTGCCTCATAAAACTGATACTCATCAACCATAAAATCTTTTCGAAGAATTGGAATGTCGATCGCTTTTCGAACCGCATCTAAATCAGCAAGTGATCCCCCAAAGCGTCGTTGCTCGGTCAAGACACTGACCACATGAGCCCCAGCTTCTTCATATTGCCCAGCCAATCCAGCTGGGTCAGTAATCTGAGCTAGTGCGCCTTTGCTGGGTGAAGAACGCTTGACCTCGGCGATAACTGAAATATCAGCCGAGATTAGTTGCGGCAAGCAGTCTCGAACAGCAGGTGCGGTTTCTAGCGCTTCTTGTACTTGCCCCATGGGTAGTCGCCTGGCAGCTAAATCTTCGCGTACACCTTCAATAATGGAATCTAAGACGCTCATGATGAATCTTTCTTTGAATTGCCTTCTATCGTCGGATCAATGCCATGGTCAAGTGCGCTCCAGGTATTTAGTTCGCGGGGCTTTCGTTCATAACGCGAAGAAAGTTTGAATCTTTTAGAGATCAACACAACTAGGGCAAAGACTGCGATCAGCGAAATCAAGATCGGCAGAAACTCTTTCATCGTGTATTTGCCAATCGGTTTGCCGCATGCACCGCAGTTAAGACTGCGGCAGCTTTATTGCGGCACTCTTGATTCTCAGATTCTGGATCAGAATCTGCAACGACTCCAGCTCCTGCTTGAACAAAGGCAGTTCCTTTGTATAACAATGCGGTTCGGATTGCTATGCAGGTATCTAAATTACCTGTGAAATCTATGTAACCAACAATTCCACCGTAAACTCCGCGCCTTGTTGTTTCTAATTCTTCAATGATCTCCATGGCACGTGGCTTTGGCGCACCCGACAAAGTTCCGGCTGGAAATACGGAAAACAGTGCATCAACGGGTGATGATTTCTTTGAAAGCTTGCCGATAACTGTAGAAACAATATGCATGACATGTGAGTAACGCTCGATATGCATGAAATCAACAACTTCAACGCTACCTGGTGCGCAGACTCGGCCTAAATCATTTCTGCCCAGATCTACAAGCATTAAGTGCTCGGCACGTTCTTTAGGGTCAGCAAGTAACTCTTCAGCCAAGCGATGATCTTCTTCGGGATTTGCTGATCGTTTACGGGTTCCTGCAATCGGATGAATCATCACATCCTCTTGGTTAACTTTGACTAGCGCTTCTGGGCTAGATCCAACTATCTCGATTCCATCCGTAAAGCGGAACAAATACATATACGGAGACGGATTGTTGAGGCGAAGCATGCGGTAAACATCTATGGCATCGGCTGAACATGGCATGGAAAAACGTTGTGACAAAACCACTTGAAAAGCTTCACCTGCCAGGATTTCCTCTTTGACATGTGCGATGTTCTTTTTGAACTCTTCTGCAGAAATATTGCCTGTGTATTCAGGTAATGAGAAGTCAGGAATTGAAGCCGCATCACCTGGAATCGATTGTGCTAAATCTGCTTGCATACGATCTAGTCGTTCGACACATGATTCATATGCCTCATCGATACGATCATCGCTACCATCCCAGTTAATTGCGTTAGCAATTAAAGTAATTGTTCCCTCGCTGTGATCCATTACTGCCAAATCACTTGTTAGCATGAAGGAAAGTTCTGGAAGCGGAATATCCTTCTGCGAAAGTGATGGCAATTTTTCTAATCTGCGTACAACGTCATAACCCATAAATCCCACCAAGCCACCAGTTAAGGGTGGCAATCCTGCGATCTTTGGTGATTTCAAATGCGCAGCCGAAAGTCGCAGTGCTTCTAATGGATCTATACCCGTTGGTGCACCAGCTGGTGCGGTCCCCTGCCAATACGCCAAACCATCTTTTTCACTTAAAGTTGCTTCGCTTCGAACACCAATGAATGAGTAACGAGACCAAGCGCCACCATGTTCTGCAGATTCCAAAAGAAATGTGTTGGCCGCGCTCTTGGCCAACTTCCTATAAACGCCAAGTGGGGTTTCAGAATCTGCTAGAAGCTTTCGCGAAACTGGGATGACATTTGAAACTTTTGCATAGGCGCGAAATTCTTCAAGATTCATTTTAGGATCGCAGCTCTAGCGGGGTGTGAAAACAAGTGCGTTGCCCAGTATGGCAAGCCGCTCCGGTCTGAATTACCTGTAAGACCAAAGCATCACCGTCACAGTCCAGCGCAATTGATTGCACATCTTGATAGTGACCAGAAGTAGCGCCTTTAACCCATAGTTCATTTCGACTACGTGACCAGTACGTTGCTTTTCCGGTCGTAAGGGTTAATTCGAGTGATTGCACATTCATGTATGCCAACATCAAAATTTCTTTACTGGTCGAATCCTGGACAATTGCAGGAATCAAGGCTTCTGAATCCTTCAGAAGTGCAGCTATCTGCGGATCCAGAGTTGTCATGTGCTTATTCTGCCTTATAGAGAGGCAACGGCGCGCACCGGATAATTGTGCTTACCCAGATATCGCTTTACATCTCCGATTCGATGAACTCCGAAGTGAAAGACACTTGCCGCTAGTAGCGCATCTGCGCCGGCATCAAGGGCGGCAGAGAAATCTTCGAGTGATCCGGCTCCACCGCTTGCAATCAATGGAACCTTAGATACGGCGCGAACTGCGGTAATCATTCCGATGTCATAACCCGCACGAGTTCCATCTGCATCCATCGAGTTAAGCAAGATCTCACCCACACCAAGTGCACATGCTTGTTCTACCCAAGCAAGTGCATCTACCCCAGCACTTTGGCGTCCACCATGGGTAGTGACTTCAAAACCAGATTCAGTTCGAGCACGACGTGCATCGACTGAAAGAACTAATACTTGTGAGCCAAAGCGATCTGCAATCTCTGCGATTAACTGTGGACGAGCTAGTGCAGATGTATTGATTGAAACTTTGTCAGCACCTGCACGTAATAAGCGATCCACATCTTCAACAGTTCGAATTCCCCCGCCAACTGTTAGCGGGATGAATACTTGCTCTGCAGTACGTCGAACAACATCAAGAGTTGTTTCTCGTCCTGCCACACTTGCCGAGATATCCAAAAATGTTAATTCATCTGCACCTTCAGTGTTGTACAGAGATGCCATTTCAACTGGGTCACCGGCATCGACTAAATCGGTGAAATTAACGCCCTTAACTACGCGCCCATCGGTTACATCAAGGCACGGAATAATTCGAACTGAAAGCGTCATTTACCACTGACCTTTAGCGCCTCTTGCAGCGTGAACTTTCCTGCATATAAAGCTTTGCCAACAATGGCGCCTTCAACTCCGGTGCCAACTAGTGCGGTCAAAGCAGCAATGTCAGCAAGAGATGAAATTCCACCACTTGCAATGACAGGCTTTGTGGTTGCTGCACACACAGATTTCAAAAGTTCTAAGTTTGGTCCGGCTAAAGTTCCGTCCTTTGCAACATCTGTTACGACATATCTGGAACATCCATCGCGATCTAGTCGCGCTAAGGTTTCAAATAAATCTCCACCCTCTTTAGTCCAACCGCGTGCTGCCAAGGTATGTCCGCGCACATCTAAACCAACTGCGATGCGATCGCCATGCTCTGCAATTACTCGCGCAGTCCATTCAGGATCTTCTAGTGCAGCCGTTCCCAAATTCACTCGGCGACAACCTGTAGCAAGTGCGCGCCGTAAGGATTCATCATCACGAATTCCACCTGAAAGTTCGACCTTAATATCTAACTTTCCAACAACTTCGGCCAATAGCGCGGAGTTTTCCCCGCGACCAAAGGCTGCATCAAGGTCTACAAGATGTAACCATTCGGCCCCGGCTGCCTGGAATTCGAGGGCAACATCTAGAGGTGCACCATAAATACTTTCTTTGTCCAGCTCTCCTTGAACTAAACGAACTGCACGCCCATCTTTAACATCAACTGCTGGAAGTAGTTCTAAATAACTCATAGTGACCTAACCCAGTTCTTAATCAAGGCAAGACCGGCAGACCCGGACTTTTCAGGATGAAACTGTGTTGCGCTGATGTAACCATCTTCGACTGCAGCTAAAAACTTTTCTCCGTGTGTGCTCCAAGCCTGAGTTTTCCCAACAGTTGTCTTTGCTGCATAGGAGTGAACGAAATAAAAGGATTCAGATTCGATACCTTTGAACAAAATTGAATCAGGGTTTGTTTCTACAGTGTTCCACCCCATGTGCGGCAATATTGGCGCATCTAGTTTTGAAACAACTCCATCCCAAATCCCAACACCGGCATGGGCAGTAGTTTCAGAATGTTCTGTTCCTTGGCTAAACAAAATTTGCATACCAATGCAGATTCCTAGTGTTGGTCGTTCTTTTGCTAAGCGCTCACGGACAATAGCCCCACCATCGACACCATTTAAACCGTTCATGCATGCTGCAAATGCCCCGACGCCTGGAACAACTAAACCTTCGGCTTCTAGCGCAACTGCTTTATCGGAAGTAACAACTACTTCTTGACCAGAAGTTGCAAAGGCACGCTCTGCAGATCGAAGATTTCCAGAGCCGTAATCAAGAATTGCTATCAAAGAGAACCTTTTGTCGATGGGATTCCGGCGACTCTGCCATCTAATGAAACTGCATCACGCAAAGCGCGTGCAACAGCCTTGAATTGCGCTTCAAAAACATGGTGCGCGTTTCGTCCTTCAAGAACACGAATGTGCAGTGCGATACGCGCTTCAGCAACTATAGATTCCCAAATGTGTTTTCCAAGAGTTGTATCAAATGTGCCAATTAGTTCCACAATTTCTGGTTGACGGTGCACAAGGTATGGGCGACCTGAAAGATCAACTGCCGCCTGCACCAGGACCTCATCGAGTGGAACCATTGAATCTCCGAAACGACGAATGCCCGCTTTATCTCCCAACGCTTCGCGCAACGCTTGTCCAAAAGCTAGAGATGTGTCTTCAACTGTGTGGTGTGAATCAACATCAACATCACCAGTTGTCTTAACAGTTAAATCAAATCCTGAGTGCTTACCCAACTGAGACATCATGTGATCAAAGAATGGAACGCCAGTGTCAACGTTGATAACACCTTGGCCATCTAAATTGATCTCAATGAGTACGTGCGACTCTTTGGTCTCTCTTTCGACGCGTGCTGTTCTCATGGGTATCTCCTTTAAATGAGCTCTTTGAGGGCTGAAATAAACAATTGATTCTCGGCTTCATTGCCAATGGTGACTCTTAAGTACCCTGATAATCCCACATCTCTAATCAGAACACCCTTTTCTAGCAAGGCCGCCCACAGTTGTGGCGCATCCTGCTTGAAACCTGAGAACAGAACAAAGTTGGCGCTACTCGTGATGGTGGTCAGACCCATATCGTGAAGTGCCTGAACAACTTCGCCTCTGGCCTTGATCAAGGTTGAAACTCCACCCAACAATTCGGCGCGATGATCGATTGCGACCTGAGCTGCTGCTTGAGTTAGCGCGCTGAGGTGATACGGCAAGCGCACAATCATCATCGCATCTTTAACTGCGCTATCACTTACCAAATACCCAAGTCGAGCCCCAGCAAAGGCAAAGGCCTTGCTCATGGTGCGAATGACAATGACGTGTGGGTTATTTGCAATCAAAGTGACTGCAGATACTTCCTTCGAAAACTCTGCGTAGGCTTCATCAACTACAAGTAATCCACCTACCTCTTTTGCCGCATCAGCAAGCTTTTGAATAGCATCAATTGTCACTGCTCCGCCGGTTGGATTATTAGGTGTAGTAATAAATGTCAGAGTTGGTCGATGTTTGGTTATCTCAGCCACAGCATCAGAAGTGTTCAGTGAAAAGTCAGCATTGCGTTTGCCATCGATCCATTGTGCGCCAGTAGTTTTTGCAATCAGCGGGTGCATCAAATATGAAGGTGTGAATCCCAAAACTGCACCTTGTGCAAATGCTAAGAAAATTGATTGAATGATTTCATTGGAACCATTAGCTGCCCAGATATTCTCAGTTGAAAAATTAGTTCCGCTCTGCTCATTTATATAGTCAGCGAGTTTGCTACGAAGAATCGTTGCATCGCGATCCGGGTAACGATTTAAGTCAACGGCAACCTTTGCTACCGCATCTGTAATTGCTTTTTGTAAGGCCGGTGAAGGTGAATGAGGATTCTCATTTGTATTAAGCGCAGCCACTGCCGGAACCTGAGGCGCACCATATGGTGACAAGGGGCGTAGGGTTTCGCGCAAGGGCAACCAACTAGGCCAACTCATTACAGATTCTCCATACGCGCAGTCATGGCTTCACCGTGTGCTGGCAAATCTTCAGAGTTTGCAAGTGTGACAACGGTGTCAACAATGTCAGTAAATGCCTTTTGATCGTATTCAATAAAGTGCAATCCCCGAAGAAATGTCTGCACAGATAGCCCACTTGAATGACACGCACAACCACCGGTAGGTAATACGTGATTGGAGCCCGCAGAGTAATCACCTAATGAAACTGGAGAAAAACGTCCGATAAACACTGCGCCAGCGTTGCGGATCTTGTCAGCATCGCTGCGCGAGTTACGCGTTTGAATCTCTAAGTGTTCTGCAGCATATGCGTTAACAACATCCAAGCCTTGTTGCATGTCATCTACTAAAGCGATGGCTGATTGAACACCAGAAAGTGCGCTCTTGATTCGATCAGCATGCTTGGTGGCAGCTACACGGACCTTGAGTTCGGCTTCAACCTCCGCAGCCAATTCAGGTGAATCTGTTACCAAAACTGCAGCGGCAATAACATCATGTTCTGCTTGGCTAATTAAGTCTGCGGCAACATCTGCAGCAATTGCAGATGAGTCAGCCAAAACAGCAATCTCTGTTGGGCCGGCTTCTGAATCAATTCCGATAATACCGCGTAGTGCGCGTTTTGCTGCTGCAACATAAATGTTTCCGGGACCAGTAACAAGGTCAGCCTTTTCGCAGACGCCTTCCATACCGTAAGCAAAGAGTGCAATTGCTTGTGCTCCCCCAACGGCATAAACCTCGGTGATTCCAAGCAAGGAACACGTTGCAAGAATTGTTGGGTGGGGCAAACCACCAAAATCTTTTTGTGGAGGTGATGCAACTGCGATTGATTGGACCTTGGCAATTTGTGCAGGAATAACATTCATCATCACGCTGCTTGGATAAACCGCGCGACCACCAGGCACATAGAGACCCACACGATCTACTGGAATCCATTTTTCGGTAACAGTTCCGCCATCTACAACAGTTGTCCTCTTTTCAGAACGTAACTGATCGTTGTGAACTTTGGTGATTCGCGAGATCGATAGTTCTAATGCGGTTCTGATGGCAGGATCTAATTGAGATAACGCTGCATCTAGTGCGCTCTGTGGGACTCGAATACTGGGTGGCGTCACACCATCAAACTCTTGGGCTAGCGCGATTAAATCTGCTTCTGCTCCATTCTTTACTCTGTCAAGAATTGGTTCGACCAGAAGCATGGCTTCGGCAACATTGAGCGTAGCTCGGGGTAATTCAAAGTTGTATTGGGCTTTAGATAGGGATCGCCCGCGCAGGTCAACGGTACGAATCATTAGGCAATTGTAACGGCTATGCGGTGGAGCATGCCTATTGATTTAAACCAGGCAGTTAGGGCCCAAAATTGATTTCAAATCGGCGCTCAGGCTTGGCGATGATGTGATCAATGCATCAACCTTCATCACGGTACTGCTTCCGTTGTCGATGAGCTGTAGATGAACTTCTCGCTTTCCTGGATGTGATCGCAAAATCTCTTTAATCCGATCTACAACAGGTGGAGTGCACTGCTGAATTGGAAGCGAAATAACTAGTGGTCCAGTTGGGCCAGCACTGATATCTGGCATCGACATTTCAAGGGCGGTAAAGCGCAAAGCATCTTCTCGGCGATCGACTCGGCCTCTGATTGTGACGATTCGATCTTCGGTCAAGGACATTGAATATTGGTTATATGTATTTGCAAAGAATAGAACTTCTAGTGCACCTTCTAAATCTTCGACAGTTACGACCGCCCACGAAGCACCCTGTCGTGAAACCTTTCGGGTGACACTTGTAATTAATCCACCAATTGTGACAATTGATTCGTGGTGAGCGCCATCATCTGCAAGTTCGCTAATGGACATATCCGTATTGGCGCGCAAGACGTGCTCAACACCGAGCAATGGATGATCAGAAACATAAAGGCCCAGCATCTCGCGTTCATAGGACAAGAGCATTGCTTTATCCCATTCGCCGGTCGGTACTTCAATATCTAAACCAGATACCGCAGTAACTGCTTCTCCCCCGAAAAGATCAAATTGACCAATGGCTTCGGCACGTTTTGATTCGATAACTGAATCAATTGCTTCAAGATGAACTGCAATTAATCCCTTGCGAGTCGAACCTAGTGAACCAAAAGCTCCAGCTTTAATCAGAGATTCGATTGTCTTTTTGTTGCACACTTGCGCATCAACCTTGGCCAGGAAATCCCTAAAGGATGTATAGCGACCCTTTGAATCACGAGCACTTTTGATTGATCCAACTACGCCTTCTCCGACATTTCGAATTGCAGCAAGACCGAAGCGGATATCAACACCTCGTGGTGTGTATTCAGCATCTGATTCATTGACATCAGGTGGCAAAACCTTAATTCCCATTCGACGGCATTCTGATAAATACAACGCTGACTTATCTTTGTCGTCTCGAACTGAGGTCAAAAGTGCTGCCATGTATTCGGTTGGATAGTTAGCCTTTAGGTATGCAGTCCAGTACGAAACCACTCCGTAGCCGGCAGAGTGTGCACGGTTAAATGCATAATCGGAGAAGGGAATCAAAACTTCCCAGAGACGCTTGATTGCCGCCGTCGAGAAACCGTTCTCCTTCATTCCGGCTTCAAAAGGAACATACTCTTTATCAAGAATTTCCTTGTTTTTCTTACCCATCGCTTTACGTAAAAGATCCGCGCGGCCCAAAGTAAATCCCGCCACCTTTTGAGCAATCGCCATTACTTGTTCCTGATAAACAATTAATCCATATGTGTCGCCCAAAATTTCATTAAGTGGTTGGGACAATTCAGGGTGAATTGGCTCTACGGGCTTGCGACCATTTTTGCGATCAGCATAGTTATTGTGCGCGTTCTCACCCATCGGACCTGGACGATATAAAGCGATAACAGCTGAAATGTCTTCAAATGAATCTGGCGACATACTCTTTAGCAATGCTCGCATTGGTCCACCGTCTAGCTGGAATACTCCCAAAGTATCCCCACGACTTAAGAGTTCATACGTCTTTGGATCATCCAAAGTTAAATCTTCAAGAACAACTTCTTTACCTTGATTAGCTTTAATGTTTAGCAAGCAATCATCAAGGACTGAAAGATTCCGCAATCCCAAAAAGTCCATCTTCAACAATCCAGTTGCTTCACAAGCACCCATATCAAACTGCGTGATGATCGCACCGTCTGCTTCGCGACGATGAATCGGAATTACATCAAGTAAAGGTTCGCGCGAAAGAATCACACCAGCAGCATGCACACCCCACTGGCGCTTGAGACCTTCAAGACCGCGGGCGGTATCAACTACCCGCTTTGAATCTGGGTCTGAGTTATACAAAGCGCGGAATTCACCCGCTTCACCGTAACGATCATCTTTGGGATCAAAGACTCCGCCGAGGGAAATATCTTTACCCATAACCGATGGAGGAAGCGCTTTAGTGAGCTTTTCGCCAATTACATACGGATACCCAAGGACTCGAGTTGAATCTTTGATCGCTTGTTTAGATTTGATTGTTCCGTAGGTGATGATCTGAGCAACGCGGTCTTCACCATACTTATTGGTGGCGTATCTGATCATTTCGCTGCGCCGACGTTCATCAAAGTCCAAGTCAATATCGGGCATCGAAATACGCTCTGGATTAAGGAATCGCTCAAACAACAAACCATGTTCTAGCGGATCTAAACCTGTAATCCCCAGTGAATACGCGACCAAAGAACCAGCTGCAGATCCACGACCAGGGCCAACCCGAATACCAACCTTCTTTGCATGTCCCACAAGGTCGGCGACAACCAGGAAGTAACCCGGGAAACCCATTTTTTCCATAACGCCAAGTTCGTACTTCAGGCGATCTTCGTGGGCAGGAGTCACGCGTGCGCCAAGTCGTTCCTTGAGGCCACGTTCGGCCTCTCTCTTCAACCAAGAATCTTCGGTTTCGCCTGCTGGAACTTCAAATTGAGGAAGCAGATTTTCTCCTTCACGCAAAGTGATGTTACAACGTTCGGCAATTAACAATGTGTTATCGCAACTTTCAGGAATATCCTTAAACAATTCGCGCATTTGCGCCGCGGTCTTTACATAGAACGAGTCATTATCAAATTTGAATCTCTTAGGGTCGGCCAAGGTAGAGCCTGATTGAACGCAAAGAAGTGCTTCGTGCGCGCCAGCATCTTCTTGACGCGTGTAGTGCAAATCATTGGTTGCAAGAAGTGGCAGACCAAGTTCTTTACCTAGCTTCAATAAATCCGCTTTGACTCGTGCTTCAATTTCAATTCCGTGATCCATAACTTCAAGGAAGAAGTTTTCTTTTCCAAAAATATCGCGGTAAGCACTGGCTGCCTTAATCGCTTCCTTATATGCACCCATACGCAATCGCGTTTGAATTTCTCCACCTGGACATCCAGTTGTTGCGATTAATCCCTTTGAATACTTAGCAAGTAATTCACGATCCATGCGTGGCTTGTAGTAATACCCTTCAAGGGATGCAAGTGAAGATAATCTGAAGAGATTTCCAAGGCCTTCATTGTTTTCCGCCAAAATTGTCATGTGCGTATATGCGCCACCACCAGAGACATCATCTTCTCCGCCATCGGCCCAC
>Ga0315900_10006811_pt1 | contig 15171 bp, 20 predicted proteins | sample LakEriMetagenome_FD_203521 | JGI IMG/M metagenome (GOLD analysis project Ga0315900, IMG submission 203521) | Freshwater fungal communities from buoy surface, Lake Erie, Ohio, United States - Buoy 12 MA114 | ecosystem: Environmental > Aquatic > Freshwater > Lake > Lake biofilm | place: USA: Lake...
TCCGCGCCTTGGGCTTTCATGGTTATATAGCAAGCCCTGAACGGCAAAAAGATTATAGCTTTCACGATATACTTTGACAATATGCCGAGCAGCAGCTTTGGCTGCGCCATATGGACTTCTTGGCTTTAACGGGTGGTTTTCATCCTGTGGGCTATAATCTACATTTCCAAGCTCTTCTGAAGATCCTGCATTGTAAAATCTACAAAGTGGCGCATGCTTTCTAATGGCTTCTAAACAACGAATAACACCAACGGCATCTATTTCAAATGTTTGTTCTGGTATTTGCCATGATGCTCCGACAAAGCTTTGTGCGCCTAAATTAATAAAGTAATTCGGCTTTATTTCTCTAACAATATTGTCTATTGATTGCGAATCAGATAAATCTGCGGTAATAATTTCAAATCTTGGATTATCGATTATATGTTCTATATTTTTATAATTTTTTGTAGAGCTTCTGCGAACCATGCCATATATTTTATGATCTGTATGTTTTAAAATATAATCAGCCATATAGCTTCCATCTTGGCCCGTTATTCCAGTAATGATTATTTTTTTCATTTTATATATTTATGTTATTTAAAAAAATATGATTATAGTCTTCTATGAGGTGATTGTTAGTTAATTTTTCCAACTCATCTATTTCAAAATTTGAAGGCTCGTTTCTGCCAATACTTATAATATAAAAGTCATCTTTATATGTAAAGTCTTTTTGAACATATAAATTATATTTTTTTGCTATTCTGTCAATGGAATAACAGTTATAAATATAATTATAATTATACAAATCATTACAATAATGATTTTCTCTATAAAATCCAATTATAATTGATGGATTGTCACTTAAATAAATATTGATTTGTGATAAAAAATTATCTATATCTAAAGAATTTCCATCTGGAACTACCAGCATATCAAATTTGCCATATTGTAAATATTGGCTTAAATCTATAGATTTATAATCATTAATTACATGATAATCTGGTGTATAATCTATACCATCATTTACGCATAAAAGTTTGCCAAAAATGAGTTTATTTTTATAGCTGTTTTTATTTTCTACATTTTCAGAAAAATCATTAACTGATGTTATAAAAGTTTTATCAAATTTATTTTGAATATTAAAATTTTTTAGTTCATTTGTTACCGTATAGCAGTAAAAACATATGCTTGTATTCCTAGCATACATTGGGTTTTTATAAATTCCTACATTTTGACTTTTGCAAAAAGAGCATTTCATATTTCAATTTTAAAAGCCCCCATTAAAAAAAAGCTTTAATGGATCATTAATATTCATACCCTCACTTGTTGAAGAGAAAATGTCTGAAAAATATTCTGAAGTACAAGATATTAAAAATGATTGAAGATTTACTTCACGGAAAACAGCTTTCATATCTACACTATTTTGATGATCTAAACTTACTGGAAGTATTTTATAATACTGATCTGAAGCAAATTTTAACATCGGAAAAACATGATCATATTTATCATAAATTAAAGTTTTATCAAAAACGTTTTTATCTGTATGAATTTTTACATTATTTTGTGGAAACTCAGAATAGTCCCATTCAAATCTAAAAGTCATATCATTTGCAGAAAATTCTGCACAATGCTCGTCATATATTGAATAACTATCAAATTTTTGCAACTTTTTTGCAAATGCAATTTGCAATATTAAAAATATTGCCTGATTTGAATAAAATTTCTTTGCTTTATTTAAATCATTTTGAAATTTTGGCCCAGAACATTTAATCTGTACAAATTTTGTATCAGACATAATCGCAGCAGATATTATTCTTGCGAAATCTCCATCCATATAGTATGCGCTATTAATAAAAAATAGTCTTGGAGAGAATAGCTTTATTTGTTCATAAATTTCTTTTCGCTGCTCTATGCTGGATAAAAATGGCGCCTCGCAGATGCAAAATTTATCATTTTCTATGCAAAACTTTGCATATTCTAATTGTGCATTTTCTGGCGTTGCAATATATACCATATTAGCATTGTTCAAAATGGAATATTTTAATTCTTCATTTGTAGAAGAATCAATAATTCCTATTAAATCAAACCTTTCGAACATTTCAGAAACATGTGCTACTTGTGACCCCCATGCCCCATTACCAACAATTGCTAATTTTATTTTATTTCTAGCCAAATCTGTATCCATATTTTTTATTATTTATCTTTGCCGCAAATTTTCCAAAAAATTAATTCTGTTTCTTTTATAGAATGATTGATAATATTTTGATAATCTTCAACATCAGCTATTTGCTTGCTGCCAGTAATAATATTAAGCATGTCGATATTGCCTTCATTTAGTATTTTATTTATTTCTTTTATTTGCTCTTGTGTAATTTCATGAATATTTTTTTTCCAGAATGTTATGAAATCTTTTTGCATTTTATTTTTTTCTGATTCTGATGTGGAGCTATTGTCTAATATATAATTCCATAAAAAAGAAATAATAGATAAAATCAAATTTTCTTTCATGCCGTTAAAAATTCTTTCCTTGAATTTTTCTTCGACAATATTTGTATTTTCGTTATTGTCCACTTGAGCCAAACCCCCTTGCCCCGCGAGCAGAATTATCTAGCTCATTAACAGAAATAACGTCCCAAATATAGCATTTTTCAATTATCAATTGAGCTATTTTGTCTCCTTCATTGACCAAATAATCTTTTTCTCCAGCATTATAAAGTATAACTTTAATTTCTCCTCTGTAACCAGAATCTACTACACCAGCGAATACATCGATGCCATATTTATAGGCTAAGCCTGATCTAGGAGCTATTCTGGCATAGAAACCATCAGGAATAGAAATGGATATTCCAGCAGAAATTGCTTTCCATGATCTACCTTTAATAAGTGAGACTTCAGAAGAGTACAAATCTAACCCGGCATCTGTTGGGTTATTTCTTGTTGGCAGTTTAGAGTTTTCTGTTAAAAGTTTAACTTGTATCATTAAACTATTATAAATCAATATATTATAAAAGCAATTATATTTTAATAAGCTGTATATTAAATTCTTTTGCTAATTCTATGGAAAAATCATCACGGTCATATGCTTCGTGATAATACACTTCTTTAATTCCATACATTGATATATTTTTAATACATTCTGAGCAAGGGCGAAGTGTTACTGCAATTAATTTAGCTTCGTGTGGCTTAATATAGCGCAAAGCAGCGGCCTCTGCATGAGAAACCCTACGGCGCCTTTCATCTCTATCATTCCAATTGATTTCAACCCCTGGCGGAGCGCCGTTATATCCAATAGCTGCTACTGTATTGTCATATCTCAATATACAAGCCCCTACTTTTCGATATGGGTCTTCTGAGCGTAGCGCTGCAGCTTTAGCAAGCTCCATAGCATATTCTGGCCAAGTTAAACGTTCGTTGATCATACAAGTTGACATGCTCCGCCAGCACAGGCTTGCGCTCCAAGCGTAGAGGCCTCTACATAGCTTTGATCTTTTTCTATTACACTCGACCAGTCTACTTCTCGGTGTTCTCGTTGGATATCACACCAAGTTTTCCATAATGTAACATGCTTGAGGCAGTGTGTCATTCTTCTATCATCTCCATTAAAATACCTTTGAGAAAATTGCTTTGCTCTACGAAGCCAATCTTTTTTAGCAAACCAGTTATCATACTGGCTCTTATAAAGATAATAATCTATAATTTTTTCATTATGCTCTTTGAGAGTGTATCCATTTTTTTGTGGAAATTTTGGCTCTTGCATTGTTTCTGGAATTTGTTCACCTATTCCAATAAATGCATCGCATGCTTTCCATAAGTTGTTGTCAAAAGCCGCAAGCCCATCAACCGTCAATCCAGATGCAAAAACAGACGCATTGCCGTATTGCTCAACAATTTCTTCTGGGGTTAATACTGTGCTAAATGGCGCTTGTGGGTAGTCAAGATCTCCAGAAGATGGAAGCAATGAAATGCCTGAAAAATATTCTTGATTATTAAAAATAAACTTTTCTACGTCTTTCCACTCGTCTGGCTTTACAACTACTGTACATGAGACATTATGCCTGACATAAGGTTTAACGCACAAGTCTTGATTTGTTCCATGCTCAACCCAATTTCTTTGAGTGGATTTGATTTGATCTAAAAATTCTACAGCTGAAATTGCATTTTTAAGAATTGCACCCCTTGGCACTTCACAAAGAAAAGAAACAACCTCATCTGTTCCGTTTGCTGACCAAACGCTAACTTCAACTGATAAAGGATTTTGTGACTTGTAGTGCTGTGCTGGAAATTCGTTATGGTTGGCTTGAACTCTACGAATATATCTTTTAGCGTGATGCGGATGAATGCCAGATGCCGTTCCAAGAACGCAGCTTGTAGATCCAGCAGGCTTTACACAAGTTGTTCTTGCTGATTGGTTTATTCCAATCATTGCTGCAATTTTTTTGTTAGTTTTTTTAATTTCTTCTGCACCTTTTCTTTGAATTTTTGAATCAAGTAAAATTTCTGGATTATCCATAAACCCAGTAATGGAACATCCCAATAAGGCTTCACGCTCAACAATTTTTTTTGTAGTATCTGTTAAATAATTAAAGCGAGTATATCCAGCTTGCATAGTTCCAAGTATCGCAGACGCACGGCATGCCTCGTAAAATTCTTCCTCTGAAGTACAAAACTTGCCGTTAATTTCTGTAAGATTGCAGACTTGTATTCCGCTTTCACCATTATAATTTGGAATCATCCCAATTTCAGCGCAAGGATTATAAACTACATCTGTATCGTTAAGCCATATAAAACCAGGCTCTCCAAATTGGCGCGTAGACTCCATAAGAGAGTGGAATTCTTCATTAGTAGTCTTTCCTTTTAAAAGGACGGCAGAATTGTTTGATCTTGCTCTTTGAGGATTTTCAATAAACCAATTACCAGTTTTTGCGGTAGCCATTTCTTTATCATCTAAAGAAAATTGACAAATTGTGGCTGATCTGCGAACACCTCCAGAAAGAACCGCATCACTAGCATACATGATAATATCATAAGCATCAATTGGGCGCAGTTTGCCTGCAAACTCATCTGTTTTAAATTCTGGGCTGTTAATTCTTTTCTCGATCAGTGAACGAATTTTTTCAATTGATTTTTCTAGGCCTTTTGGGCCTGGCGCTTTAAATTGACCAGCAATCAATGCGCCTTCTGGACGAATAAGGGTGTAGTCAAAATTAACTTTATGACCAGACATCTCTGGGAATTCACTATCTTTTTTAGAAAAATAACTGTTTACAATAACACCAACTGCATCAGCCCATCCCTCTATAGAATCATCAACTTTCCATTTTCTCCAAGCTGAGCTATCCACATGATGGAGTTTTGGGAGTTTTTTAATATGCTCTTTTTGAACCGAAAAACCTAATCCTACACCACAAAGTAAAACATACATTGATTCTTGAAAAGATCTTGGGCGGTCAATATATGTTGATGAACAGTTATAAATTTTAAATTCTTCTTTTTCAATCCATTTGCCACCAAACTGCAAAGCCCTTTGCGATCCAAGAACCCTTTTCTTTCTAACCATTCGCTTTGCGAATTCAAACTCTTCTTTAAATTCTGGATTAGCTTCTAAAACTGAAGCATATTTTCTCGCATGCATTCCAAAAACACGCTCTACAATTTCGGGCCAAGTTTCTCTTCTTTGTTTTTCTGGAAGATAGTGTGAATATTTTGCGTATAGTGTATATTCTGAAAGTGCTTTTAGGCTCATAGTATTAAAAATGAATTAAATTTTTTTGACGCAACTGCGTCAGTTTTTTATATTACGCACATTTGAGCCAAATGAAAATTTTTTTTACGTGATCGTGTAAAAAAAATGAAAACAAAAAAATGCGGTGTATTATAGTAGCATTTTTTTATACCTATTATGATTTATTTTAATATGCTCTGGAAAGTCAAAGCACTCAAAAATATCTATTTTTTCTAATTTTATAGATGTATCAGATAAATTATCTGAGAATATAAAAGATCCACCATGCTTGATTCTATCATTAAATTTTTGATAAAAATCTTCTTTTGAAGGTAGGCAATTTTTATCTATTGGCTCTATGCATGAAAGATATTTCTCATATACCATTTCTTTGCCGCCTTGGTATCCAAAGTGCCATCCACAATTTTTGACAGTTAAAATCTTATCTTTGATATTTCTTATATATTGCGGGGTAAATGGCTTGTATGTAGAAAATTTAGTAAATACCGTTCCTGTCCAATTTTTATTTACAGTTTTGAGATTTAAAAAAAATACAAAATATTCCATCAATGACGCAACGAATTTTTCATTTTTTAAATTGTATAAAATTTCATTAATTTTTTTAGGATTCCAAATTTCGTCAACATCAGAAATTGCAATTATATCATCATCATTGAGGTCTAATTTTTCTATGCCTATATTGATACAGTTTCTTTGAAAATTTTCCATAGCCCAGCCATCTTCATTTGGATAATCTTCTATTTTTATATGAACAATTTTATCTAAAAAATTAGCATAACGATCTTTATTTTCTTCAAAATAAAATGGCTTGTCAATTTTTGATTGAGTCTTAGAAGCTTCTACTAATACAAATTTACTAACATGATTATTTAATAAATTTAATCTAAGCTCTAACACATCTAATTCATTAAAAAATGGAAAACAATCAATAATCATATTCTTTATATCTACTTACATTATTTAAATCAAATGATGATGGAATATTTTTAGATGTTTCTTGAACAAAAGTATTTAAGAAAAATGCCGTTCTATATCCATAATCGCAGTATCTAACACCATAATCAGTCTCTGCTGTTGGGCGAGATCCATCGTGGGATAATTTAGGATTATGACTTGCATAGCCAATATTTTTAAAACATGATTCTATATCTATGACACATTGGCGAAATGTGAATGATGGCCACTCATTTTTAATATCATACTGATTTATATAAAATTTTTCACTATCAATATCATAAATATCGCTATCAGATATTTTATCTAAAGATTTTCCTGAAGTGCTAAAATCTAAACAAACGCGCTTGACATTATCGTAAGATTTCATGATATTGATAGATTTTCTAATAAAGTTGCCAGATCTAATAAATTTCCAATCATCTTCAATGGCTAGAGCATATTTGGTCTTGCATAAATCATATATAATATTAATACTAGATGCCTGACCTCTAATATTGTTTTTGGAAACAAAAATGCTTGGGAGGCTTATTGTTGATATGAGCTTTTGTATTTTAAAACGATCATCGTCATCTGAGTTGTCATCTACAACTATAAAAGATTTAATTAAATTTTTATCTTGGCACATGCGCCAAAAAGATTCAAATGTTTCTTTAAACAAAGAAAACCTTTTACAAGACAAAAAATAAGGAGTAACTTGCGAATCATCCATAAGATTTTCTATATTTTTTTGAATTTTCACTATAATATTCTTTATTTTCAACCTCTAATTCTACAGGCTCATTAACTGGCGAATTTGGCCAAAATGTATACGGCGGATTATTTAATTCATAATTAATAACTTGAATTTCATTTTTATTATTATGATTTGTAAATTGAGACAATGACCAAATTAACATTTGATTTATAATTTCTTTTATGTCAGTTTTATCATCAAAATTTAAAATATTTTTTGCCTTAGATGAGTCGCAAAATATATCCGTATTTTCTATAGGATCGTCGAAATATTTTTTGCCAACTAATATATCATAATTCAAACATGTTTCTACAAATAAATCAGCAACATTTTCTATTGACATGTATTTGTCAGATCCCATATTAAATATTTCATTATGAAAGTTTTTAACAAGTCTTTCTAGTGGCGGCAGACAATATTGAATATCTAAAAATGATCTTTTGCATTGACCATTTCCATATATAGGCAAATCTTGATTTTTCAGAGCATTAAAGCAATAAATAGAAAAAATATTTTTATATGGATTTTTTAAATTTTGATATATTCCTATAAGATTGCCAAGTCTTACAATATTATATTTTAAATTAAATTGCTTGGATGCATTGATTATATCAAGCTCTATCGCATATTTTGATATTGCTTCTGGGCTATTTGGTTGCGGCAAAGTCAATTCATTAAATGGAAGAGGCTCTTGCCCATACACTGATAGTGATGAAATAAATATAAGTTTCAAATCATATTTAATGCATTCATTAATTACATTTGTATATGAAATAATATTATTTGAATATGTGTAATTTCTAATAAATGGAGATAATATATCATATCCATTTCCAGCCAAATGATAAACTGCTATAGGGTTATATTTTTGTTTTATTTCTTTAAAAATTGGCACTGTTATTTCTTGAAAATTTAAAGAAAATTGAAAAAATATAAAATTTTGTGATTTTGGTAGAAAATCTATATTTCCATTTGATAGATCATCAATGCCTATAACTCGATATCCTGCGTTTAACAAATATCTAACTAAATAGTTACCAATAAAGCCAGCGCATCCTGTTACAATAACTGTTTTCATTTTTTGATTAAGGCCCATTCATTAATTTGTTCTATAGCGCTATATTTGTTTTGAATCTTTACGCTATCTATATAAAAATTTTTTATAAAATATGTTGCATTATTATTTAATTTAAAAAATAAAAAATTAAACATTTTTATTTTTTCAATTTGGTCTTGATTTGTGGCATCAATTATGCAATCAAAGCTGCTTTTAAAAAATATAAAATTTAATTGATTAAAATTTATTTGATCATATTGTATTAATTTAATATTGCTAATTAATTCTTCGTCGAAAGAATTTTTATTATTAGAAATTAATGATATTTCTGATTTGCCAAACTCATTTTTTAAATTTAAAAGATCGTTATTATTAATGCCAATAGCCAGTATTTTAATACCGTCTTGATAAGAGATAAATTTTTTTAATATATTTAGCATCTATTAATTCTTTTTTTCAGTAATTTTTGATTTTGGAAACCATTTTTTTTGTAATTTTAATTTGTACAAATATCTATCATAGTTTAATTTATGAACGGTGCTTGCTAATACTTTATCACATTTTGCCAAATCTACCATATTAAAAATTTCTTCATTTACAGAAACACACTTGAGATATTCTTTGGAGTTTATTATTTGATTGTGCAAATCAGTTCCGACTTGAAGTTCTATCTGTTTTGAATATTCATTAAATAGCTTTACAGAGCAAAGTTTTTTTGTTTTCTTTACATCAATAATGCTTAAAAAGTCATATGCATATCCCTCATCTACAGTCAAGTTTAACATAAATTTTTTATATTTTCTTCTAATAAATTTAGATCAATATTTAACATTGAATCGCTTTCAATATATTGAGCATTTGGGTTGATTGGCTGCCAATTTTTGGATGTGAATGCTCCATAATTTGAATAATAGTTTCTATTATAAAGGCCAATTGCAGGAAATTTATATCCAGAAGCAATCCATAACATTGCTGAATCTATACTAATTAAGATCTTTGTTGAAAGCATAATTTTAATTGCTTCAAAAAATGGCAAATCAATAAAATTAAATTCTTTATATTGTTTTTGAAAAAATAGAGGTTTATATCCATATTTTGTAATTATAGAACAAATTTCATCAATCTTAGAATTTGGTAAATTTTTCTTTTCAGAATCTGTAGCTCCCCATGCGCATATGGATATATAGTTTTCATATCCACGCTTTGTTTCAAAGTATTTATTTAATTCGATTTGTAAATCTTCAGGAGGCTTAAGGTCATTAATTAAACATATTTCTTCGGTTTGGTGTCTAACTGGTTGCCATCTTGGCCTTAAGCATTTCATTGGATGAAATACAATATCGAACTTGTTATTATTTAAATAATCCAAATCATTCTGCGTTGGCCAGTTATCATAGCCATCCCATATGTGTATATCATCAATAAATTTATTTTTTATAAAAATTGGAGATATACTTTCATATTTTTTATTGATTCCAAATGTAAAATGACTATCTGGATATTGGTTTTTAAAGGCCTTGCATGCAATAACATTCATGCAAAGATCTCCAAACTGTCCCTGATTAAATCCTATTGCCCTCATTTAAATTTATAAAAATACTATCGGTATCAGATGGGTAATTAAAGTCGTCCCAATTTTTATACTCTGGCCTGTATTCTTGTCTATTATAGACTTCTTTAAATCCAATAGATTCTAAATATTCTTTAATTTCTGGGTATAGCGGCTGATCTTTGTATATTGTTCTAAATTCGGACTCTAAATGAATAAGCCTTGTGTTAGAAATAATTATTGGTGAAGATTTTAAAATTTCTAGCTCTAATCCTTGAACGTCCATCCAAATAACATCAATGTTTGTTATTCCTTTTTCATTTAAAAAATTATCTAAATTTCTAGATTCAACTTTAATTTTATTCGTTTGCACTGGCATTTCGCTGTGTCTTTTGATTGATTGTTTAACCAGCTCATCGCTAAAATTTAATATTGATGATGCGCCAATGTTTGGGTCTTTGCAGTTTGGATCAACCGCATTAAATTCAATAATTCCGTCGATTTTAGAAATAGCTATAGAATAGAAGTCTATATTGTGTCTAGCTGCTTTTTCTTGACAAATATTTTTTTGCTGAGGGTTTGGCTCAAATGCTAAAATTTTTGCATCTTTAAATCTTTGCCTAAATTCTATTGATTGATCTAGGTCACGAGATCCAATGTCTAAAATAGTTTTTGGATCTATATTTAATAGATTTAATTGATGTATTACTGGCTCTATCATAATATTTATAAATTTACATATTCTATTGGCGAAATATCTTGTGGCGATCTGTTAAATCTCATCTTGCTATAAGTCCATGGTTTATTTCTAAGAGTAAAAACTTCTTGGGCAAAAGATTTGCTGTGTAATCTGTGGTCTATGATCTGAAATGCCATTTGCCCTAAAAACTCTTTAAATCCATCGAGCGAATATAGTAATGCCGGATAAATTGTATCGTGGAGTACTTTGGCATTTGGTATACTTAGATATAAAATTCCATCATATTTGAGTATTTTTTTAATTTCAGATAATGCATGATATGGATTACTTAAATGTTCAATTGTTTCAAAGCAAAATGCATAATCTAATTGAAAATTAAATTTTTTAAAATAATCTTCTGAAAAATAATCATAGGATAAATCGGCACAAAAATAATCAAATGGTAAATTTTTAAGATCAGCACCATCAAATCCTATATTGTGATTATTGTTTGCTTTAGGCATCCTCTCAAATATAGGCCCATACCCGCATCCAAAATCACCTATTTTAGAATTTTTAATTTCATCAAGCTTGAGGTCTGATATTAAAAACTCAAATCTTGGGCCGTGACTATTTTCATAATCATTGATTGTTTGATTTTGATAAAAATTTTCTATTGTTTTGTTCATATTTTTTTATAACTCATTGTTACCCCAATATCATAATCATATTGGTTATAAAGTTCATTATTATAATCTATCCAATGCGTATATTTATGATACGCAGAGGGATAAAAGTATTTTAAATCTTCTTGATTATATTGTAAAATAATAATTTTTTTTCTAACTTTTGTATAGCAATTTGCTAAGTGCATCATGCTACTATTTACTCCTATAAAAATTTCTGAAGAAGCTATAAACTCCGCTGTTTTCCATACGTCAAGTCCACGCATGTCAATAAATGGAGTATTCCTATCATCTTTACCACCTATTTGGTATATTTGATATCCCTTATAATTTTCATATATTTGGTCAATAATTTCGTCATTGATCTGCCCGCCTTCTGACCTTCCATTTGTATGAATAACAACCTTTTTTGACTCTATAGGCTGGTCTTCGTAAATGTACAATCTGTTATGGCGCAGTCTTATATTTAAATCTAAAGCGGCTGCAGCCCTTAATGAAAGACCCAAAAGCTCATATTTTAATTCATTATTTCTAATTTTATTTTCTATATTTATATTTTGAGATGCCCATGGGTTGTATATTTCGTCTGCTTTAGACTCCCTATCAACATAGGGATTATAATCATACACCCAAGACTTGTCAACATCGATAATTTTATATCCATGAGTAAAATAAAAATTTTCTGGAATACTTGTAAACTGTAACTTGTCACCAATTCCTAATGCTGAATTAAAACTTATTCCAATCTTTTTCATTGAATTGTTTTTTCTTTATTTATTTTATAAATTCTTTTTATGCACTGTAAGTTAAAATCTTGCAGATATGGGGCAAGTATATATCCTTTATCTTTTTTAAGAATATTATTTGTGATAGTAGTAATTGCTGATGCGTCCCAATTCAATGGAAAACATGTTTCTGGAAACATAAGCCATCTAATTTGATGGCTTGGAATTGAAGAAAATGCCTGATTTGAGTGTTTTGAAAAAGTTAATGTAGGAATTCCATAGCTATATGCAATATATCTAAATCCGCTATCGGTAGCAATCATCATAGATGAGTTTGATATAATAGAGCAAACATCTTTAATGTTGCCATTAAATATTTCAACATTAGAGTTATTCTTTACTTCATCATAAAATTTATTTGTGTCTTCTGTTGAGATAATAACACATTTATGATCTTTTGATATAAGTGAAATTAGTTTAGTAATATACCAATCTTCTAGCCTATGCCCTACAGATGTTGAAGAAACTAGGTGCAAAACAATATATTCCCCCCTACTATTTTCTGATTTAAGCTCTGGTTTTGGGAAAAATTTAAAATATCTTAACCAATCAAAATCGTATTCTGTCCATTTTAAAGAATCAATGTGTAAATCATAAAACTTATCATAAGATTCCATTTCCTGACTAACCTCATCAGGAACATTTTCAAGCGCACCATAATAATTATCTATACCAAACTGACAATCAACCCAAAATTCTTTGTATTTTTTATTTTGAATAATTTTAATTTCTTTATAAAAAGATGGGTAAAGACATTGAATTATTTCTTTCTGAAAGGTTTTGCCTTCGCTATCAATATATGCTGTTATCGTGGCATCTGGATATTTTTCACGAATAGCTGTAGAAAATCTGTGCCCTAGCAAACAGTCCCCTGCGCCACCTTCAAGTCTTACAGAAATATTCATTTTTGACTATCGCCTTTACCTATTCTGTAGCTATCAGAATCTTCATGATGTGTTGAAATTTCTATTACGCTACTGTCTTCTATTGCTTCCAATTTATGCGGATTGCATGGAGGTATGTCTATAACATCTCCACAGTATAAATGCTCAGATTTTACTTCGGCATTCGCCAAGTCAAAATAATTTAGTACTAAATGCCCTTTTAAAACATAAAAGGTTTCTTCTTTTTCGATATGGTAATGCATTGAAAATTTAGAACCAGCATTAAATTTTAATATTTTTCCACAATATTTATCATTATTTACAATCCACAGTTCTTGTCCCCATCCCTTTTCTACAACTTTTTCTAGAGGTCTTTTAGTTATACTTTTCATTCTGTAATTTTAAGTCCCGTTTTTTTCTCAAGCTTTTTGAGCCTGTCTTTTCTTTCTTTCTGAGCTACTTCTGGATGTTTTGCTCCATGGCGTTTGGCTGAATAATCTTTATAATATTTTTGTCTGATAGGATCATTAAATCCGCCGCGCTTTTCGCTTAACTCTCTAGAATAATCTTGAATATCTCCTATCGTTCCTCGCATTTTGCCAGTTTTCTCAATAAAAGAGTTTTCTGAAGAAATATTTGTATCTATAGATGCATTTGGAGAGTAATAGATTCTTCTTAATTTTTTCCCATTATGATAATATTCATGCACATCATTCATTCCCTGAACTACATCGTGCACTTCTCCAGTATCATCATCAATATAAGAATAAATTGGCATTATTGTTTGTAATCTTTGCTGTTCCTAATAATGTCATTTTTTGGCGTAATCCTTCTCCATGAACCATCTGGCATTATTTTGTAATCCCTGTCGGCATGCTTAATAACATTACCAGCATTTTCTTTTAAAAAATCATTTCTTGTATGTTCTGCAAGCTTTCGCTTTGCTTCATCTTTGTACTTGTTATATTTTTGTACCTCTTTATTTTTATTTTTAGATCCCATATTATTGAATATTTTCTAAAATCATATTTGTTGTTTTTTCCCAAGAAAATTCTTGTTGCAATTTCAATCCAGATTCATTAACTGGATTAGATTTTGCTTTTTCTATAGCAATGTCGCATGCATCTAAAAATTCATCGACTGAAAAATCAAATATATTTCCTTGATTGAACGGTTGCCCTTCTCTAAAGAAGAGATTGTCATATGCTGGAGTTTTTCCATTTGGAGTCAAACAAATGGAATTGTCTTCATTCATCCAATCTTTATATCCATGAGCTTTAAGTCCAACGCAATGCTTACCTAAAGCTACTGATGTAAATTCTGGCAACCCCCAAGTTTCACCGCCAGACATGGCAATAATAATATTATTAGAATTTATAAATTGATTGTAATCTGATTGATTATCCATCCACGGCAAAAAGTTTATATTAAAATAGCGCTTTCCCTCTAGGGCCTGACCAATCATTGCGCTTTGATCTTCTGGTTTTAAGAAATTGTTAAATATCGCACAATTTAAAAACACATCTGATCTATCACCATATTTTTTTGCCCAAGCATTGATAATTTTTAAATGATGCTTTCTTTTTTCAAGTTTTCCTGCAAGGCCAAATACAATCCTGCCATCATTACGGCTTGTACTTGTTTTATAAAAGCTATTGGAATCAAATCCTAGAGGGATAGCCAAACAATTTATACCAAAATTTTTAAATAATTCAGCATAGTGAGATGATGGAACAAAAACTGCTTCCTGATTTTTTAATATATTTAATTCTCTTGGAGTTGGGCTGTCCAATTCATAAAATGTATAAAGATACTGTTTTTCCGAAATACTTTCTAAGCTTCCAGAAATGTGCCAAAGTTTTAATACTGGAGTTTTTTTACAATGATTTTCTTCTGACTTTATTGAATTAGATATAATCCATTTTACAAAATCTTGCTCCTTTTCAAGCATGGAATGGTCTGGTTGACCAATATGGAAGATATTCGGGCTTAATTGCTTTTTAAAAATCTCTCTAGAGATATTATTTGAGCATTGTCCAAGGCTTGTTTTATTAAACGGTAAATGTAAAGCAAATTTCATATTAGATAATATATAGTATATAAAAAAAATCTAAAAATA
>Ga0315900_10006812_pt1 | contig 15170 bp, 19 predicted proteins | sample LakEriMetagenome_FD_203521 | JGI IMG/M metagenome (GOLD analysis project Ga0315900, IMG submission 203521) | Freshwater fungal communities from buoy surface, Lake Erie, Ohio, United States - Buoy 12 MA114 | ecosystem: Environmental > Aquatic > Freshwater > Lake > Lake biofilm | place: USA: Lake...
TCTCACGATACAATCCACGTTTCAACTCTGATAGTTTAATAATATCGGCTAAATTCTTTTTCTTTTTTTCTTCAATTTTATCGATGATGCAATATCTACAGTGTTTCCGTGATACAATCTCGACTGAAGGTGTATATAATCGTACTAGGTGACTTTCTACGTGGTTGTTCCATTTATACGTTTCTAGACTTTTAAGTATTTCTAAACCTTGAATCAGCTTACCTTGAAAAAAATAATATTCACGTTTATATAATTTTGTCTTCATCTCAAGTTCTGCGTGCATTTCTAATATAGTTTTCTTAATATTGACTTTTGAAATCATACAATATTCATTTATGATCTTTGCTACATCTGTGCAATAATGTTGTTTGAGTGTTGCGAGTCTTGACATCTTATATTAATATATTGAGATTATATTTATATATTAAGATTTAGATTTCATAATCTGAAGAATTGGTGATTTTTTATTCATGATCTCGTTCAAAAATGAACCTCCAACCTTTCGTAATGGTCTAAATACTGGTTTATCTTCGATTGGATCTTTATTTCGTTTTCCATCAGTAAAACCATACATTCCTCCATTCATTTTACTACTGTGTGCTGCTTTTCCTTGCTTCTTGGCTTTCGCTTTTGCTCGAACACGAGATTCTGGTTCATTTGTTTTGTAGTAATATTTTTTGCCATGTTTCCCATAGCGATAGAAAGATCCTTTTGAATCATGTCCACGTAAGACAGGCATTATAATATATAATTAGAAAGATTTAAAATCTTAGGAGAGTTTATAGAAACTAAAATGGCCGCTCAACAAAATATCAACCCGCAATTCGAAATAAAAGCTCCTACCATGCCGACGGATCAAGAACGTCAGGCTTTGAAAGAAAAAATCAAAATTGCTATGCATAAATTTGAATCTGAAGTTCTTCCGTTCATTAATTATCATGGTAAACTCAATGAGGTCGATCCTGCATTTGCTAACTATGCTCGTAACAAACTAGATGTTTACAAACTCATGCGAGAAATGTACAAATCTTACGAATCAACGGGCTGTTGCTCGACTAAATAAATAATTTTTAAATAAAAAATTATTTATTACAATTAATTGATATGCTTTCGTTTTAGCTCTACAGGAATACCAAGAAATTTTAAGTATCTAATTCCGTAAATAATTTCTAAATCAAATCTCTCAGGAGCTGTTGGATCGTAGTCAGCAATCGTGCTTTTCAGGAGTTCTATTTGGAACTTTGTTAATGGATATTGTTTAAAGTGTTTTATCTGTGTTTGGCTATCTGAATCAAGCAAAGAACACCCACCAGAAAAAATTATTTGGCGTAGGATTTTAAGTTCTATAATTTGAAGCTTTTGTAAATCTGACATATATTTCTCAAGTAATAAATTGTAAGTTTTAAAATCATCATTTTCACAAAACCGTTGAACAGTGTTTCCTTTCGCATCGCACATGATTACAAATTGTTCGAAACGTTTCTCTTTGAGATCAAAGATCGCGTTTTTTACAGTCTCAACACTTTTACTAGGATGAATGCATTCTCTACCTTTAAGATCATTCTCCATTCTTTTGATCCATGATTCTTTTTCTTTCTTTGTGTCAACTGACATTGTAATATACTATAAAAAGATTTTATTTCTTATATAAATTTCAAATACTTTGATATATGAAAATATTCTCAGTATAATATATAAGAAGAATTGAAAATGCAGTTTTACTGTAAAGATGTATGGAATATCATCGTGGAGTATCTGGAAGGGACTAAAAAACAACAAAAAAAATGGCTTTCAGATTGGAATTCAAGCAACAGCTTAGTTATGTGGGAATTACGTGATGTTTTTGAGAGCTCAATGGAGTTTTTACGTGTTCCAATTGAAGGAGATACAAGTTATTCACTCGTAGAACGTAGAAGCAGAAAATACTTGACTGAAAAAGTATTATATGCTATGAGAATCAAAATCATATTAAAACAAATTCGAGAAAGACAAATGGAGAATCAAAAACTTATTTACCAAGCTTATGCAGCATACAATTTGAATTTACATTTAGTTACAGCTGATGCTGTTGAACAAGCAGAGAGAGAACTTAATCAGAATCCTCATTAGAATCTCTTAATAGTGAAACTTCATGCATTAGAGTAGCGATAAGATTTTCATGATGAACTACAAGAAGTCTTAGAAGATTAACTTCGTTACGTAATTTTTCAACTTCATTTTGAGGAGCTTCTGTTACTCCGTACGAAAAGGGAGCTGTTTTAACATCGATACATTTCATATCAATTTTAAGTTCTCGTTTTGATTCAGAGTTTTTTTGATTGAAAACTTGTTTTTGATCTGTCATATTTTCTATATATTATACTTTAGATAGAAAATATTAATTATGTTTTAAATTAATCTTCATCTGAATCTTGTTGTTTATGAAGTGCTGCTTTCTTCTTTAGCTTCTTTTTTTTTTCATTTATGAGTTGTTCAAGCTGTTGTTGTTCTTGATGTTGTAATTGTTCTTCTTCGCGTTTACGTTGATTGTCAATGATTTGAATGATTGAAGCGACAATGTCATTGATTCGTTTGTCGAGACTAATAAAGTCATACTTTATGATTCCATCTTTATGTTCTTTCTTCATCATGTTGATTGCTTCTTGTAAATTCTTCGTACTTGCTACACATTTATTGATTGCTAGAAATTGTTTTTGCTCATCCGAAACGTTCTCCATTGTATTATATATTTTAATTAGAATATAAAATGTCACTTTGTGAGAACAGATTTAAGCAGCAAGAAGGCCAGATGCGATAGCACTTTCACCTTGGAAGTACCAGTTGGTACCGTCAGAGTGAAACCAAAAGTTATCACCCATGGCAGAAGCAGCAAGAAATGAAAGTGTTGTTCGCAAACCACCGGCAACATAAGTTGCTTCAGTACCGTTTCGAATAAAACCGCGGAATAACTGACCGCCAGTACAATTAATTTGCACTATAGCAGTTGCAACAGCAATTGATTTTTGAATAATTTTGAAATTAACACCTGCACAAGTTGACGGGTGAGGTAAAGTTAAAACGTTAGTCGCATTTTGACCAGTTTTATCAAGTGTGAGAATAGGGTTTCCCATCAACTCCAAAATAGTCAATGTTGCAGTAGATGCTGTACCTGCACCTATTGAAATTGAACCAACAGCAGTTTTTGCTTGAGAATTTGATAAAGCATTATTTGCATATGACGGAGTCGGAGCAATATAAGGCGAAACGCCTGCAGTTGCAGTTGTTCCAACAGTATTTCGAGGATCGTAAACAGTCGACACAGAGATAGTAGAGGCCATTGTATTAGTCTATATTCTTGGGTTAGATAAAAAATTATTTATTATATGTTTTTCCCATTAAAATAGGACTTGGGATTATTTTCGTGGTTTCCTTCATATAAGGATTATAATTACTATTTGTGAATTTCCAGTACCGTGACGTATATTTCTGATTCTCTTCTTCTTTTTCATCCGGTTCTGTTCTGCAATAAAGTTTTCCATCTATGCAACCCATAGTTTAACTATATTTACAAAAGACTTTAGTTTAAACACCATGCAACATTAAGACCAAGAAATTGATTAACAGCTGGAGAAACACCCCATAAATCGGTATAATTTGCACCTGCTGCAATTGTAAAAAATCCTGTCGGATTAACTTCAATTTGTCCAATACCTAAAGCTCTTGTAGAAGGAATTGTTGAACACATACTATTTGTGCGCGAAATTGGTCTAAAACGCGCTGGCAAAGCTACAGAATTTTGAATAGAAACCGCTGCAGGTGTAACAGTAAAATTAAAAGCGTATATTTGCATTTGTACCATACGACCAACGCGGACAATTTTCAAAGTTGTTGTTCCTGTTACATTTGTAAAGGCTAATGCTGCATCTGAATATTCTTCATAATGATTTAGAACGGCTGGCACATATGAAGCAGTAGAATTATTTAACGTTATTCCTGTTGTTGTTGCAGTTGAACCAAGTGTAATTTGTGATAAATTTACATTTTGGGATCCATCACGCATAACACCGCTCCAAGTGTCTGCTGCAGTTGTTGACATTCTTAAAAATTCAGTTGCGTATGTTCCTGCTGCCATAGAACTAATACCAAGAACATTAAAAGGAGAAAATGCAATATTTGCAGTTAATGATGGAAGTGTAATTTGTGGGCGTCTCATAATTGGTGCACTTGAAAAAGTCTTTACTCCGTTAATTGTTTGTGCTAAATCTGTCATTACAAATGAACTATTCGCTAGTGTGTCCGGTATGCTATATATTCGTGATGTTGCTGGAGCGGCTGAATTTATTGTTACTGTATTTGTTGTTCCTAAAACGAGTTGGTTTGTCGCTAAATTAACACGGGGAGCACTTGAAAAAGTCTTTACTCCGTTAATTGTTTGTGCTAAATCTGTCATTACAAATGAACTATTCGCTAATGTGTCCGGTATGGTATATGTTCGTGATGATGCCGGAGAAGCCGAATTTATTGTTACTGTATTTGTTGTTCCTAGACGGATTTGATTGGTTGTAGGTGTGATATTTATACTATTTGAAAATGTAAATTGTCCTGCTATAGTTCTCGCGGTAGTATCTGAATCACCTAATAAATTACATGATGCATCTGGTAATTGAATTGTTCTATTTACGGTAGAGTTAAAAGATAATGTTGAAATCGTTCCCGTCGTGCAAAGTGATGTATTTATATAACCCAATTTAGTTGTATCTAATCTTGATGCAAAAGCGCATGATGAATCTTCAAATCTTTTATTTTTTAAGAATGTTAATGTGTCTCTTGGAACTAAAATATCATTGTTAGCGGTTGGAAGATAAAGCATATTAGCCAAAGATCCACCATAAATATATTGTCCTGTGAAAATTGCAGACGTAAAAGTTGGTGTGGAGGTTGTTGCAATATCTTGCGGTGTTGCTAAAGTAATTGTTCCTGTACCTAGTCCGGTCACAGTTATTTGATTATTTGTACCAAGCAAATCAGTTGATATTAATTTATCCGTTGCATCACTGCTTACTAATCTGTTCGCTGTTAAACTATTTAAAGTCGCACTATTAAAAGTAACATCTGATGTTAATGCAATATCTTGAGGTGTTGATACAGTATATACAGTTCCAAGATTTGTAATGTTAATACGATTAGCAGAACCTGATAATGTTCTACTTTCGAGTTGTTGATTTGTATTTGTGCCGACCCATTTTGAAGGAGTTAACCCAAGATCAATAATATTGTCAGCAGTTATGTTTCCAAATGTTGCATCTCCAAAGTTTCCTTCTCCTAAATTTAAATTTGATGCATATGCATATCCGAATTGAGTCATATAATCTTTTATTTTAAAGAAGATTATATATTTTTTTTAAGGACTTAGTTTAATAAATTCAAGAATCATTACGAAGGAAGCAACAACATCAACTGTTTCAACAGCACCGGAAACCTTCAATAATGTAAAATTATATGTTCCAGATGAAAGATTATTGAGTCGAATTGTCAGATCTGGATTTGCGATTAATGCTTCTTTTGCATCAACCACAAGACCAAAAGATTGATCGGGTGCGATATTACTACGAATCTGATAACATGTATTATCATCTCGATTTGTATAGTAAATTTGTTTCACTTTTACAGCATCAGCTTGAAATAATAAGTTAATTTTGGATTCAAAAAGAATAGGTTGTCCATTAAGCGCTCCACTGAATGCAATAGCAACTGTTTTAGTCAACGGCACGGTCGAAAACGACATTGTATTTTTATCTCTTATAATAAAAATAGAATATATTTTGCTCAATTAAAAGATCATTGTTACAGCGCCTCCTCGGATTCGACGAGTACCAGTTTTTTTAGTTGTTCGCTTTTTACGTCGACCAAGACCAACTTGACCAGCGAGAGCACCAAGTTTATTTTGACCCACCAAATTCAAACCTTTGGAAATTAGTTTATTGTCTTTAACAAAATCAAATCCTTTTTTCAATGCAGGACCAACTTTATTTCTGAAAAAATTACCAATTCCAAGAAAATCACCACCACGAAGACGGCGAGTAGATGTTTTTGTTTTACGAACAGTTTTTCGTTTCACAGGCATGATTGATTGTATTATACTTACTTAGAAGATTTTTTCTTTTTAGATGTTTTGGATTTTTTAGATTTTTTCTTGCCATAACCAGCCATCTTTAATTTATCCCCCCAATCCTTTTTCAACAGACCTGCTAATTTACCCAAAATACCGTAAAACTTTGGTTTCGGTGCAGCTGGTTCTGCAGGACGTTCATACGCGGGTTTTCCATAATTCGGTTCATTAACAATTTTAGGAGGTTTACGACGTGGTTTTTGTGATACAGGATCTTCATACTGCGGAGGAGCACCATTTTGAGGCGCGTCATTATAATAATCATTCGGAGGCGGTGCATCATCCCAAGCGTGCGAATTTGGATTTGCTTCTGAAGGAGGATCATCCCAAGCTCCTCCATTCATTGATAACGGATAACCACTCATATATTTAAATCCGCCTCCCATCATGCCATTGTTATAATGATTTGCTGGTTGATTCGAATATGTTACTTGTCGATAAGCCATGGTAATTTTATTATACTCTAATGAAAGAATTTACTTTTTTTGACTTGTAGATTTCAGTTTTTTCAGAGATTTAGTCTCTTCTTTTGGTATTGTGTACACAGAATCGAATCGTGCTTTGAAAATCTGTCGTGGCACATCAACAGTCAAGAAACCATAAGGTTTAGAAGTTGCATTTTTATACATTTTATACAAATTATCTAAGCCACAGTTTAATCCTTTCTCTTTGTAAAACATTTCAAGTTTCTCAAGAGGAACACCTTTAAGAAACAACCAATAACGAATTTGCTTACGTGCGTCAGGTTTGATATCATGATAGTCTTGTGAAGAAATAATTACTTTAGCGCGAAATTGACGAGCCATTTTCAAGAAGAATTGCAATTGTGGATCATTTCGGATTTCTAAACTCATATCATCGAAAATAATCAAGTAGTCGCAGGATTTCAATTTCTTTTTCTTCTTTCGTTTCTCATTTTTCTCATCTTCAGCTTCCGAGTCAGATTCAGATTCAGCAGTAATAAATAATGGTCTTGGTTTAATTTTACTACGTAGTGTTTTATTTTTACCAAGTTCTTTTTCTTCTTCTTCTTTTTGATGACGCTCGAGATCTTCAGCTTTTAACTGATTAATAAGATTGTGCAAATGATTGACTTTTCCTTCTTTAATTTCAGTGTAAGCAGTGAATGGAATGTTATGTTTTTTCATGTATTTTCTATTTTCTTCCCATTCAAGATCACTATAAAATGAAGCGGAAAAAATAACTATAATCGTGTCTTTATCTGCACATTTTCGAATCATGTGAGATACAATAGTTGATTTTCCTGCAAATGTTGGAGCTGTGATAAAACAGTTGACATATAGATAAGGAATCGTATCGTATCCCAAAATTTCATCATCTTTAGGACGTTTGATATTATAGGGAACGATAACTTCATCGTTAATCTTGGTGAGTTTAATTGTACTCATGTTAATAATTGTTGTATATTAAAAAGCTAGAAAATAATTATTTTTTGAATCAAATAATAATTATTCAATGTTTTGATAATTTTACATAGTCTGAGCTTGAGTCGGAATACCCATTTTTGGACCACCGTCGAACATTAAACCGACGTTCGGAACAAAGATTAATCGTTTGCCAATAACTGCAAAATTGTAGTGATTAATGGTTGCTCCACCAACAACAGTATCAGTTGTCAGAGCCCATTTATATTGACTTTGCTGCAAATCTAAGCCAGAATCAACGTTAGTATCGGTGTTATTGTTTGTCCAATCATCGCAGTGGAAATGATTGTAGCCGTAACTGTAATTATCTCGAATAGCACTTCCTTTGAGAGTGTTGAAGTTATACATGTAATCGTGATTTTTAGTACAATCAATCAAAATATTTTGAATTTTATCATCATTCAGCGAAGTGTTATAAGAAGCAACAACACTACCACCGACACCGTTAGCCATATTTTTGTGTTCTAAACATGTATTATTGGACTCGGTGGCGTGGAAAAATGCATGAATAACTTTTTGAAGTTTTGAACCATTGACGTTGTTGAAAGTGAAAGAAGGATTTTGTGAAGTACCGGATAAATTAAGTTTTTGAGCCAAAACATAAGGACAATTAATTGAGAACTGTCCCTTATTAGCCATGTCCAAAAGTGGAGTTTTGATCAGAGGATTCGCTTCAACAGCCAAAAACAGGCGAAGATTTTGAATGACACCCGGTTGCGTTTGAGCAGAGTTCACGCCCGCATTAGTTTGATTCCACGAGAACGATGCAGTGCCTGCAAAATCAATGAATAATTGCGTTGCAACATTCACAGGCAGATCCTTATCAATGGCAAACGCTGTGTTTTTCCAACGAGATAAAGGACTTCTTCGGTGAATTGCAATACCCTCACCCTGACCAGAAACTGAAACATACACAGGATCAACATAATTAAAATCAGCAGGAGTACCATCAGCGCGCGGGTTATTGCCAGCGGTATCATCAGAACTTGCTAAGTCAGTAGGACCAATGTTTCCCACAGCTGCAGAATTACCACCTTGACCAGTTACCAAAATTTCAGTGTTGGTTATCATATCCGATGCTTTAGTTTCTTTCATTAAAACAATACGTTGATATTGCATAGCGTATTTCAGATCAACAATGTTACCACCTGTTTGGGTTGACCATCGCAGGCCACTAATCGGATCGGGAATAGCGTCTACAAATGTAGAACTATTAGCAGCGGCAAGATTGATAACAGTGTCGTAATCAATGTACGATCGTGCCCAGTTTATACAATTAATAGGTAAATTAAATGAAACAGTTGTGGTACCCGCTGTACCAATAGGAAAACCATTAAGAAATGTTCCTGGAACAAGTTGAGCCTGAGATTGAGAAACATTTTCAACGGGACTAATTTGTTTGTAATCATAAATCGGATTGCTCGCATTCAGAGGTTTAAAATTAAGCTGATTTGCGACAACAGTATCGCTTGCCATTTGCTTATTATCAGAACCTCCAGCCATACGGTATTTTGATTTTGACATTTTTTATACTATAGTTATTTACGAGAAATTAATTTGAAACAACTGTTGATTTACTCTTTATAGTTTGTATCTCAAGGAATGTCCTCCAAAGATCATTTATGTTATCTTTCTTATAGAATAAAATCTCTAAAATGCAGTTGTTTCCGTTAAAATCAATTGGAATCTTATCTTCGTCCGTTATAGCTATTTCATATGTATTTGAAATTGATTTAAGTTTTTTTGAACGTGCTTCAATCTGTGGGCAATCATAAACAATCGATGAGAAATCTGGACTTGACGAAAAAACAACAGCTAAAACATCATCGCCTTTATTATCAACCATATCAGGAGAATGCACATACAAAGCCGGTTCAATTTGAAAATTTACAACATTTACAGATGTGATTGTTGAAGCAACAAATGAATTTGTTGACGCTCTTGAAAATCCAAACTGTTCATGTAAATTATTGTTTGCTAAAAATATTAATTTCGGTTGAACTGCTCCATTGTTTGTTACTGTTATTGTATATTTTCCTGTTTGTGCTTGTGATGATCCTGGTGTTGATAAAACATAAACATAACCTTGCGAACTTGAGCTTGTTAGTAATGCACTCATATAATTTGCAAAACTTTTATAATTGTAATTTCCCGGTGTTACTGTTATTGTTGTATTTGTTCCATTTTCTGATAAAGTAAAAGTATTATAACCTTCTTGAACTAAATAATATGTTTTGGGAAAAACAGCGCTTAATAAACATACATAATCATAATTCTTTCCTTGAATTCCTGAAACAGTAATTTTGAAATGACCATCATTTCCACTGATTCTATCGTGAGAATCGATATGAATATGTGACGCTTCTCGAATGCTCATTATTTACACTTACAAGAGATTATATGTATGAAAACGGCGCAAAATTTTTTTTAAATCTAGCTAAATCTGTTTCACCACGGAATTGCTGATTTGCTGTATTAAAATGAGATGCAACCGGAAACTTCAATCCATTAAATCTATCAACGAGAAACATAACGCTAAAATAACCACAATTATCTGTTTTCACATTTTGAAATGTAATTCGATTCTCTTTGAATTTTAAAAAGTGTGGAGAATCCATTTTTTTTACTACTTTCATTATTCCTCTTAAAATATCATTTGGGCATCTTCTTCCGAAACTATCGTAATATTCCGCTGTTAATGATCCTGTTGGACGCGCATCAACTAAACAAGCAACCCAATGAGTACCTTTTCCGGTTGATTTATCTAAATTCATTATCCAACCAATTCGCGATTGAGGTTTTACCAAATCAAGTATTTTATTTATTTCATCTCTAGCAATAGTTCCGCCAAAATCGGGATACTGTTCCATTGCTTCATCAATTTCATCGTTGTATAATGGTTTTGCATTTTCAGATTCAATTAGATCTTTTTTTGAAACGTAAGTACCTGATCGTGTTATCATACCCTTACCTTTTAAACTTTTATTATACATTTGAATATCGCTATTATTCTCACTATCTTCAGCATCAGTACGAATGATCAGCTCATCATCTGGTGCATTTTCTCTTTTCAATTTTTTTGCTTTTTCCTCTTTCTTTCTTCTTCTTTTTTCCCGTTCGAGATTTCTCTTTTCATCGTGCAATTCTCTACGTCGTTCACTTTCCTGTAGACGTGTAAAGTCATCTTCGCTTATATTTGGATCACGACGAATTCGTACTTTTCTTTGTTTCTTTGGATCTTCATCATCAGCATTTGAATCCGCGCTATCTGATGATTTTGAAGTTGATTCTTCTTCATTGTCTGAAGGAGCTTCAAGTTCTGGGATGTCATCTTTTGTGTCAATCTTTGGCTCAATCTGTATTTCTTTCTCTGTTTCTTTTTCTATTATTTTATCTCTTTTTGGTTTAACTTCAACCTCGTCAGATGATTCATCTCCAAGAGTTTCTAATGTTTTCACTGTTGCACCATTATCTAATAAAGCTTTTATTATATCTTTCTTTAACCAACGTCCTTTTTTTGGTTTATCAATATTCATCCGTTTAGCGATATCTTTGAGAACCGGAACAGTGAATTCTTTCTTATGCTCCTCAAAATATTCCATGAATTTCTCTTTTCTGGTTTGTTTTTTTGGTGTAGAATGCTTTGAATCCATCTCGCTTTTCGATTCTGGTATTTTTGATTGTTCTGGTTCTTCTAAATCGTATTCGGCAATATCTTCTTTGATTTTTAGTCTTTTGATTTCTTTTTGTAACTCTTCTACCTTTCTATTTTGATCAGCTTTCAAATTATTAATTAGATTAACAGTTTCTTTTTTCACATTATCAGCCGCCATATACCCGTTTCCACTAGCAACACTAAACATATCTGCGGGTCGACTGATCTGTGTTAATTTCTTTGGTCTTTTCACATATAATTTTTTTAATTTATACTTTTTCAAAAGTAACTTAATCAATTTTTTTAATGTGTAACCTTTCTTTAAGATAATCCTTTTTTTTTTCTTTCCTTGTTTCAACCATAGTCTACCATCTTTATCAAAAATTAAGGTTGATTTAAGACGTTTCTTACGTGATGCAAGAACCGACACTTGTTTTTTCGGCGACATTATAATATTTACATAGATAATATTATAATTTTCCTTTAAAATTTGAATAAGTGATCCATTTTGTTATAAAGTTGTTCAACCTGTGCATTTTGTCTTACAAGTTTCGGTTTTCTAAGAGGTAATTTATCTTCTTCTTCTTCTTCTTCTTCCTCTTCTTCATCTTCAACAACTTCTTTTTTCTTTTTTTTTGTTGCAACCGGTTTGACTTTTTTAGCTCGTTGAGCTTTGACTTTTTGTTTTGCAACTTGTTGCTTGATTTTCTCAATTTCCTCATAAACTTCAATCGGAATAGGAGTATTTTTACGACGTGCAGCTTTACGATTCTTCTCGGTCGCTTTAATTACTTTTCGTTTCATTTCTTCTTCTGATGATGATTCTGATTGTGATTCATCTGTATCTCCTTCTTTTGTTGCTCGCTTAACTGCATCACTTATTTCATGATCTGATTCAGAATCATCTGATTGCATTGCAAGCAGCTTGTCTTTTCTCGCTTTTCGATTTGCTGCCGCGACTGCTCTCGCTTTAATTAAATTATTTAAATTATTTGTCTTGCGTCGATCAACTAAAGGCGGCTTTGCTTCCTTTTGATCTTTATTTTCTGTTTTTTCTTGTGTTTCTTCAACGTCGGACATCTACAATATCGGTACTATATTTTCAGGTAATAAAATAAAATTTTCACGAATCTTTTAATATTTCTATAATCAAATATGTATCTAAATGTTTCTATATTATTAAATATCCAAATATATAATAATATAATTTTCAGAGTTTATAACTCAATAGCGTCCATTTCCTCATTGTCAAGATCCTTATTTTTATCTTCCAACTTCTTGATTAACTTGAATCTTCGCAATGCTGCTCGAGTCATCGGAACATTTGGATAATTGTTTTCTTTCTTGATCCACTCTTGGACATCCTCATCTTCTGCTTCTAAATCTGCTTCTTCATCATCTTCATTTATTTTCTCATCCAAATCTTCTTTACTACGCAGTGTTTTCTTTTTACCACGCTCTTTAATGTAACTAGATTGTGTTCCAAGTGAATGTCCCATAATGTAAGCGTTCTTTTTACGATCTCCATGTGTCAAAGTATCCCAAACATGACTCAAGAATGAATGACGAAGAATATTAATTCCTGCTTGTTTATCTGTGTACTTCTTGAAAATACTGCGAATTCGTTGAATCAAATCATCCTTTGATAAAGGAGATTGCTTATCTTTTTGCAACAAGAAATACTTTTTCTTTGTATTCCACGTTTTAAACCACTCACGAATAACTTGCACTAAATCTTTAGGAAGTTTATTAATTACTTTTTCGCCATATTTCCACGAGGTCTTATAAGAGTTCAAAATGAATTTGGGATCGTGTTTAGTCCACATAATGTAATTGTGATCTTTACTCTTTGGAGTTCTTTCAACGACTTTCATAGGTGTGTAATCCGTACGAAGAGGTGGTAACATTGTGTACAGACAAACAATCAAGTAATTTTGATAATTTTTGAATGATTCGTCTTTAATTTCTTCTAACTTGTCTCGCACATCTAAGATCTCATCCCAAGTCAGAAACTTTTCATCTTGATTTTTCGTTAATTTTTCAGCGTCTATTTGTGCCACAACTTTAGCTTGATACTTGTTCATCATTTCAACGTATTTTTCAATAATGTCATCTCCAGCTTCTTCATCACGAAGAAAACGGACGATTCGACTGAAATAAGTTTTTCTTGTGTTTGCATTTGGATACAATTTGACAAGCGACTTGATTACTCGTTTCGGTTCTTTTTTCAAAACTTTCATCCACTTTTTTCCAAAAACATTTAAGAGCACTTTTTTAGTACTCTCAAAAGCTTTATTGGTGTTCTCCGTGATCTGATTTTCTTTTTGCTCCTTCTTCGGTGCCATGATTGAATATTATATACTATATATTATATCAAGATTATTTTTTCCTTATATCAAAGATATTTGAATATATAAAAATATTTAATATATAAAGAATAAATATTATCTTATAGTATAATAGAAAATGCAAGACAAAATTTTACTTGGAGAAGACTCTGAACATGGTGAATTTTACGCTGAAAAGATGAAGAAATACATAAAATGCAGTGGTTCGGGAAAACATGCATACATTTATGTATGGAATAAAAAATCTCTAATTTGGGAGGAATCTGAAGATGGAATTTGTGAAACAAAAATCACTAAGTTTCTCAAGCAAGAAATCGAATCTCGTATTGAGGTTCTCACACAAGAAAACAATAATGCAGATCTTTTAAAAGCAATGACAAAGCAGCGGAAAAAGATAATTCAAGTTCCGTATGCTGCAAAAGTTTGGAAGTACGCCAAATCGTTGCTTGTTGATAAGGATTTTCGCGCACTTCTTAATAGAGAAGAGCATACTTTACCAATTCAAGACGGAAAAATTGTCGATTTAAAAACGGGTGGAATTCGAGACAGAACACGCAAAGATTTATTTAGTATTGTTTGTCCCGTCAACTTACTCGAAGTCGATCACAAATTGAAACACGCTAAAAAGTTTTTAATGTCTATTTGTGGCCAAAATCAAGAATTATTCGATTATACTGTTAAATATCTCGGTTATTGTTTGACTGGTTCAATCGCTGATCAAGGTTTCATGCAGTTTTATGGTGATGGAAGTAATGGCAAGAGTGTTTTGATTCGATTGTTAGGAAAAATTTTAAATGATTTCATGATTACTATGAGCCCTGATGTGTTAGTTAAAAAAGGATCTGCAAGTGCCGGAGCAGCATCAAGTCATTTAATGGCTCTTGAATTTCCCCGTGTTGCAGTTCATAACGAAACTGAAGAAGGAAATGTTATAAATGCAGGTCGAGTTAAAGAAATTTCAGGTGGTGATAAAATGTCTGCTCGAAGACTTCAAAAAGATGAAACAAACTTCCGAACACAAGCAAAACTTATTGTTGTTACAAATAAACTCTTGCGAGGTATCGATACAACTGATAAAGCAATGATGCGACGAGTTCGATACTGGACTACAAAAACTCGATTTGTCAAAAAAACGAACGAAGAATTAGCAGAGAACGAACAATACGCAGATGAAGAGTTTTGTAAGAAAATGGAGACGAAATACCTTGATGAACTTTTTACTTTACTCGTGCGAAAAGGATCAGTTGAATGGTATGCAAATCCAGTTTTCGAATTTCCCGAAATCGTTGTCGACGGATTGAATGAATACACTAAAGATTTGGACGACACTGCAGGTTTTATTTCTGAAATGTTCGATGTTAAGAAAGATGCACGTGTTGAACGTGCAATATTCAATAAAAAGTATGGTGAGTATTGTAAAGACCAAGGATTGAAACCCAAAAACGCGAAATCTTTATCAAATTATATGAAAAAGAAATACGGAGAACCAAAGAAGATTAAAGGAACTTGGTACTACTGTGGATTATCTTTAAAAAATTAAAGTAAATAATTGTATTTTATAATTATTTATTTTC
>Ga0315900_10006813_pt1 | contig 15168 bp, 27 predicted proteins | sample LakEriMetagenome_FD_203521 | JGI IMG/M metagenome (GOLD analysis project Ga0315900, IMG submission 203521) | Freshwater fungal communities from buoy surface, Lake Erie, Ohio, United States - Buoy 12 MA114 | ecosystem: Environmental > Aquatic > Freshwater > Lake > Lake biofilm | place: USA: Lake...
TATTTGATGCAGGAATTCCAAACGAGATTGAAGATTCATTTTACAAATCAATGTTGAACGGGCATCGCTGGGGATGGCATCAAACACCATTTCTATTGTGTCCAGCCTGTGACAGAAATGTTGGTGCATAATGCCAAAGAAATGTTGCGATCTTGTGTATTGGAAACACAACGAAGGTTGGGATGTTTACAAAAAAGATGATTGCCAATTTGTTAATAATGAATGGATTCCAAATTGGTTTGATTCTTTCATTGTTGAAGATGCACCAACAAAGAAAGATGCAATCAAATCAATTAGCGAATTTCATGTTTTAGGGATGTGCTTAGTATGAAAATCAAAGATGTTGCTGATTACCATTTAGAACAAGCAAAAGAAGCAAACTCTTGCAACGAACGCGAGCAAGAGCAATACCACCTTGAGATGCTTTCAGCATTATTAGAAGAAATGGGCAAATGATGAACAATCGTTTATGGGTCAATGATGATGGAACAGTTACTTGTGACAATCACGCAGGTATGTATTTGCGATCAGCTTTTCAAGCAAAACCAAAAGTAATCAAACACAAAACACCACTTGGAACTTGGTGCGCCTATTACACAAATCTTTTGGGTGGCGAAAACCTAGTGTGTGAAACCTGCGTTCCGTGGAATTCACCCGATCATCCATACAACAAGTTAAAGGCAGGTGCATAAATGTTTTCAACCAACTACACCTGCAAGTGCAATGCCTGCAAAGAAACATTTGAATCAGTGATGAAAGTTAATTTATGTCTGCCCTGCTTTGAGGCATACCTAGCGAATTTGGAGAATAACTAAATGGGTGCTTACAAAGAATTGGTAATTGATATTGCTGACACAATGTTTCAAATCAGCCGTGATCTCAACAATGCAAGTGAATCAGGTGATTTTGATTTGATGAAGGAATCACTGCGCAGGGCAATTGTTAACTCAGCCCTGACCATTGCACACATTCAAGAATTGGAGAATAAGTAATGATTACAAAGCGTGGCAAGCGCGTACGCGCAGTTGCAATTGCACTTGGCATAATCTTGGCTTGGCAGATTGCTGCAAACCTTTGGTGGGTTGGCATTGATGCACCAACGGTTGAGTTTCTTGGCTGGTGTTGGGGTTCAATGACTGAGTGCGTGGTTCTATGACACCGCTTAGATCAATCCGCGTTGATGCCGACTTGTGGCAACTGGCATTAGAAAAAGCGCGAAATGAAGGCACCACCGCCACCGCAATCATCATTCAAGCATTGCGCGAATACATCAAATAATTAAGAAACGAAAAACCCCCCGCAGGAACGGCTGCAGGGGGTTTTTCTATGGGGGCGTTTTCGCGCCTAAAACTTAATCTGTGGCGATCTCGCCAGCGATTGAAAAATATGCAGCGCCATCCACAAAACTATCAAGGTGATCAGGTGATTCAATCAACCTAGCAACTTTGACAAGTGCAAGGCAGATCGCAGCTTGAGATGGAGAAATCTCTTGTTCTAAATAAATTGACCATAAACCAGCAATGCGCTGATGATTTGTTAATGGTTTTCCATAATTCTTATTGCGATCACCGTGAGTAAGGTGCTTGGCTTCATCTAAGATTTCACCGCGTTCCATCATCCCCCATTTCATACCAGCCATCGCCCCAAAGGGTTAATAATCGCTGAAAGTAAGCCTCGTATTGAAGGGCGATAGTATCAAGGTTATAGAGCGAAACTGCACGGTTTCGCACTTTTTGCCGATCTAGGTATTTGACCCCTTCGGCTGCCTGCACAAATTCACGCAAAGTACGGCATCTAAACCCTGAACTCTCAGGGTTGTTTTCTGTAAATGCACCCCAATCAGTTGTGATTGTAGGTGTGCCACAAGCCTGTGATTCGATCACCACATTGCCAAAAGGTTCTACATAGAGAGTTGGCGCAAATGTTGCTATTGCTCCACCCATCAGTTTAGCTCGTTGTTCGGGTCCGACTGAACCAACAAACTCGCCATACCCGCTTTGCTCACCAGGCCCCGCCAAGATGAGCCGCTTGCCTAATCGCTCGCAAACTTCTTGGGCAATTCTGTATCCCTTGCGATCAATTAACCGACCAATAAACAGGTAATACTCACCCTTTTCATCGCCCTTGCCATCTCCCAGTGGGAACATCTCAGGTTCTAAATAGCCAGGAATCACTGCATCATAGAACTGGCCATCGGCAGTTGTTGGGTTTTTCCACCCTGCATAGATTGAGTGCATCCAGGCATAGGATTCAAACACCCGATACTTGGCAAACACACCGCCGTAGCCAACGCCAAACTCCACCGACATATGGGCAGGAAAGGCATCGGCAATTGGCTTTTGTGCGCTGCCGCCGATTAAGCAAATGAAATCTTCCTTTTCAATGCGATCTGCAATTTCAGCAATTGCCTTTGCGTTGAACTTATCCCAAAGCCACCCGTTGAACGGGAACTGCGTGTAGTGAGCTACACCGTGAAGGGCTGCCTCTTGTTGCTTCTTTGAAACGCAGGTAATCAATTCAGTAACAGGTGCTTCAACCTCATCGCCCGCATATAAGAATACTTCGTGGCCTAGATTGTGCATCATTATGCAAAAGCGGCGCACCTTTTCAGTAAAGGCGCACCCGCTAAATTCGTGAATAACCTGTGTGTGTGGCAGTGCCACAATATGAAAACGCATAGTTCCCCCGAACTGTTAGTTATAGCGTTGGTAGATTTTCCTGAGCTGCGATCATTTCATCATAGGTGCTTTTTAGCATTGAAGTAAATTCCCCATTGCCACGGTCAATGATGGCGTGGGTTTGTGCAATTCCCATTGATTCAACTTCAATAAAGGTTACATTTTCCATTTTACAACTCCGCACTTAACGCAAGATAAGCATTTGTTGAACCATTTGCTATAACAAAATAAGGTCTATAAGTGGTAATTCCACCAGCACTTGCCGTAACTGTAAATTCAGTCATATTTCTACCAGCCCAAGCAATAACCACATTTGTAATTGGGTTAAGTCCAGCACTACCATCCCAAAATGTCAAAGTTGAATAATCAACAATTGTTGGCGCTACTCGCATTGTTACTGGACTTGCAAATGTAGCGGTCAAAGTTGTTGATGATGCACCTGATGCCATTGTGCTAAGACGCTCATAAGCAGATGAACCACCAACACGATAGTAATACCGCTGACACAATGCCAACTCCCCGCCGATTGAGCCTGATGCGGTGGTGAATGGTGTGGCTACGCTGCCAGCTTCGGCTTGAATTCCCCAAATATCAATAGTTGCATTTTGGATACCAAGAGAGTTAGTCAGCGAATTGTAATCTGAACCAGCAGATAACCAAAACAATAATTGAAGAAAAGATGTTCCTGCAGTTGTTCCTAATGTTTTTCCACTAATTGAAGGAATATTCATAGTAAGAGAATACCTAGCCCAAGAAGTTGAAAGTGTTACAGAACCACCTGCTGCTTGGGCAACAGAGGACGGTGAACCACCTGTGCCAAAGTTTTGCCGAATCTCAACTGCAATCTTAGGTGTTCCGCTTGCTGCTTTACCCCAAAAAGATAAAGTTATAGTTTGTCCTGCAAAGGTTCTGACATCTTCAATTTTTTGTGATATTTGTGAATAACAATTTGTAGCAGTTTGACCTGTTACTACTGAACGCAAAAAATTGATACTTTCATAACCAGCAACAGGTGCAGTTCCTACTGTAAAAGTTTGCGCTGAAGTTGTCGTTGTTCCATCATTTCCGCCATTATCTTTAAGCCAACGGTCAAATGTATAAACACTGCCTGATGTTGAAGAACTAAAATTTCTTTGATTTATGCCAAAGTCACCATTGATAATCTTGTTCTTGCCCGCAACAAACGGTGCCACCGCACCGCCCAGGTTGTCTTGGGTATCGGCTACATCTCTTGATCGTGTCATTGGCTAGGCTCCTTGTGAGATTCATTAGTGCAATTCCAGTTGCAAGTGTCTGTATCTAGTTCAGCTTCATCGTGGCACTTAGGCGGGATGAAAGCATCTAGTGCTTCATCATAAGTAAAGCCAATGCCTGCAAAGTTCTTGCGGATATTGCCGTTGTAACTTGTTTTAATCCAAGTACCAGCAAGATTATTTATCAACCATTGGTAGCCTTCATCGCCCGCTAGGTCATTGTTATCGCCAACCAAAACGCGTAAAACAACATTGTTTTGATCTATCTCTGCCCAATGTGCCATTATCCACCTACCTGTGAACGGGTATAGCGAACAATAATAATTCCTGAACCACCTGAACCACTTGTTCTAGCAACACCACTTTCAGAACGACCACCACAAGCACCGCCGCCGCCACCTGTATTTGCAGTGCCACTAACTGGAACTGCGGCATTACTGCCACCATAACCGCCTGCGCCACCGCCACCATTTCCACCTGCTGCGGGAGTTACTGCTCCATAATAAGGAACTGAACCACCGCCACCGCCACCTGCATAAAAATATGTTCCCGAAACATTTTGGCCTGTTGAAGTTGCTGAACCCCAAGAAGAATAAGTTGATACTCCTGCGCCACCTGCTCCAGCTTGAGGTTGTGAAACGCCATTTGCTCCAACGGCACCCGCACCACCACCACCTGCGCCTGCATTAACTGATGAATTACCGCCAGCAAAACCTTGTCCAGATGTTCCAGCGGCTCCAGTTGGGGTAGTAATTGCTGAACCACCACCACCTGAGCCACCAATAGCAGGACCAATTGCTTCAGCAGCACCCCGACCACCGCCAACGGCAGCAGTCAAAGCACCAAGTTGTGAATTGGTTCCACTGTTAGAACTAGTGTTTGAGCCAGCACCACCTGCTCCAATTACGGCAGCAAAAGTTCCAGGGCTTAAAGTTTGCGATGTTAAAGCAACAACACCACCTGCACCACCACCACCCTGGCCCCAATAATCATAAGTGCCACCGCCACCTGAGCCGCCACCTGCAATAACAAGAATGTCTGCGGTAATTGCCAAATCAGATACTACTAAATTTCCATTTGCAGTAAATGCACGATAATAATATGTGGCATCAGATGAAAGAGTTCCACCTGAAACACTAGCAAAAATATTTCCTGCCTTCATACTCACATAACGGTTGAGCGATTTAACGCCACCAGTATTAGTTAATTTTGCAATGTAAGCCATTAGACGATCTCAACTCCGCAGATGTGAAAGTTGATTGTTGTAGCAGATGCGCCACCTTTAATAGTTTGAGTTGTGGCTAATACTTGCTTCAATGGGATAACTGTTGAGTCATTAGCGCCAACATTTACAGTTGTTGCAATGCTTACATCATTGAGTGACATTGTGAATGTGCCAGCCGAACCTGCAGTGTTGACCACTAGAATTTCAGTTACAACAGTTGTTGTAGCAGATGGAACGGTGTAAAGGGTCGTTGATGTAGTCGTAGTTGCAGCTCCGCGAAAGAGTGCCTTTGATGTAGTTGCCATTAGTTACAACTTTCTTTAGTAGGTATCCATTATGTCAGCAATAATTGAATCTTGTAATAACGCATTTGTTTGCGCCTGGGTATAGGTATTGGCCACATTGAAGGCACCATAAGCCACAACATTTACCACATCATTTAGTGTTGCAGCACTTGCCAGCACAACTGATGTGCCATTAGTAGCCGTGTAATCGGTAGTTCGAACAAGAAGCACACCATTGAGATACACCTGCTCAGCACCGACTGTGTAAGAAAGCGTTAAAGTGTTTGCATCTGCGCCGCTAAATGTAGTTTGGCCAGCCGTTGCAATGTAATAGTAAGTGATCGCAGCAGCGGCACCTGCAGCGCCTGTGGCACCTGTAGGTCCAGTTGCACCAACTGGTCCAGTAGCGCCAGTGGCTCCTGCGGGGCCAGTTGCGCCTATTGGTCCAGTTGGACCAGTAGCGCCATCAACACCTGCAGGACCAGTTGCACCTATCGGTCCAGTTGCTCCAACAGGACCAGTAGCGCCAACACTGCCAGTGGCACCAATAGGGCCAGTAGGTCCAACATCTCCAGTTACTCCTTGTGGTCCAGTAGCACCAACAGGTCCAGTTGCACCTATCGGTCCAGTAACGCCGACATCACCCTGGATGCCTTGAATCCCTTGTGGTCCAGTTGCTCCAACTGGTCCAGTTGCACCTGATGCACCAACAGGGCCAGTGGCACCATCAATGCCTGCGGGTCCTTGTGGACCAGTGGCACCGATTGGGCCAGTGGCACCCGTAGCACCATCTGCACCATTTGCTCCAGTTGCACCAACAGGTCCAGTGGCACCGATTGGTCCAGTTGGACCAGTCGCGCCAGGAACGATTGAATCAGCACCGCTTGCACCAGTAGCACCGATTGGTCCAGTTGGACCTGTAGCTCCAGTAGCACCAATAGGTCCAGTAGCACCTGTTGGGCCAGTTGGACCTTGTGAACCTTGAGTGGCTGCCAATGATGTAATTACATAAGAATAATGTGATGCACCTTGAGTATAGAAAGTGAAACTTTTGCCACCACCGCTACTAACAAATGCGTAAATTTCAACGATCATACGGTTGGTTGGGTCAACTACAGTTGAAGGCAAAACAATATCTGTTTTAATTTCAACTGGGCTTGTTGAGTTATAGCCAACAAGCGTTGAATCAGTATTGCCAATGGTTGAAATAACAGTTCCGCTTGCATCTGCAAGTTTAAGTGTGCAATAAAGATTTGTTGAATCATTGCTTGCAGACTTTAAGCCGTAAATATAGAAACGCTGAGAACCTGCAGGAATGAGTGAAACGCCAAATTGTTCAGAAATATAAGATTGAACTAAAACAGGTGTGGTTGTTGCAGTTACATTTATTGTTTGCTCTGCAGCAATAACAGGTTCTTCACCCAATTGCTTGAAACCAGTGAGTTCAGTAACTGTTTCGTTGAAATAATAGAAACGACCTGTTGAAAATCCTTGAGGACCTGTAGCACCAGTAGCACCAGTTGGACCAGCAACACCTGTTGCACCAATCGGACCAGTTGCGCCAGTAGCACCAATTGGACCTGTGACACCTGTTGGTCCTGGCACTGTTGAATCAGCACCTGTTGGACCTGTAGCACCAGTTGGACCAGTGGCACCTGCTACACCTTGAATACCTTGTGGGCCAGTGGCACCAACTGGACCTGTAGCACCAATTGGACCTGTAGCACCGACTGGGCCAGTAACACCGATTGGGCCAGTAGCACCTACGGCACCTGTTGCACCAACTGGACCTGTAGCACCGATTGGGCCAGTTACACCAATTTCACCCTGAATACCCTGAATACCTTGTGGACCTGTAGCGCCAACTGGACCTGTAGCACCTGTTGCACCAACTGGACCAGTAACACCAATTGGACCTGTAGCACCAATTGGACCTGTAGCACCTGTTGCACCAACTGGACCAGTTACACCTGCAGGGCCGCTTGCACCTGTAGCGCCAATTGGACCCGTGGCACCAGTAGCACCTGCAGGTCCTGATGGACCTTGTGGACCCTGAAGGTTCGAAATAATAACTTCGGCAGGACTTGCAATTTCAGCAATTACATCGGTGGTGCTTGAGGATACATAGACGATTGAACTCATCGTGTCACCTCTGCGCTGATGAGTAGCTCACCTTGCACAAGGCGTGTAACTGTTGCATTTGAAGCAATCAATTCAAGATCATAAACATAAGTTCCTGGTGGCAAAAGTGTTGTTTGGGTGGCAGTTTGATCTAGGCTAATTGTGCCAAGTACGCCGCCAAGAGTGATGCCACCATTTGCAGTTGTTAGACTCAGTATTGTTTCAGTATCTTCAACATCAACGCGTGCTTGTAGGCGGGCAGTGTAACCAGTGAGGTTAACTGCAACATTGTTAATCTCCCAAGTTAAAAGAAGATTGAAAGTTGCCCCTTGTTCAATTGTAAAATCTAAGGTACCTGCCGCCATTTAATTGCTCCAAAAACTAGGGGTGGATTACTTTGAGCCGTTGCCAAATTCTGTTGCTGATGAATCTAAGTATTTCAAGATTGGACCTGCAGCGCCAGCAACGGCGGCCATTCCAAGAGTTTTTAGATCAGTTTCGCCTGCAAGATACAGGGCAATTGCTGCTGCTGCTGCTGCGCGAAACCAAGAAAGTGCGATTTGCTTGAATTGTTCCATTTGATTGCTCCCTTATTTCTTGCCGTGAACTTTGCAACAAGTGCAAACTTCGGCTTTGTATGCTTTTTTTGCAGGAATCGGTACGATTTTAGCACCGATTTGTGTAATTATTTTGGGCTGATTAAGCCACCAAAACCACGGTGAAGTGTCATTGGCAAACTCTGCCTTGATGGAAATGTGAAGGTGCTTTTCGTGTTGGTTTGAACCAGTGTATTTGCGATTGCCTTCTTTAGCTTTGGCCTTTGACCAAATCTTGCCGCTGAAAATTAAGTAATCAACGCGCTTGTCCTCTTTTAACTTTTCAAAGATTTCAGCGCAATCAATGCCACCTTTAGGGTCGTGAGTAAGGTCCACGGCTAGGCCAGTATTATGATCTGACTTTGGATTTTGCTTTTGATGGGCAGCCGATGGCAGTAAGCCATCTGAAAGTTTCTTGCGCAATGGCTTCAGGGCGGTGGCTTGGCGTAGCACCGCCATTGCCGCTGGTGTTGCTCTCACTTCTTTGCCAATAGGTCAAGCACAATGTCCATTTGTGCTTCAAGTCTGTTAATTGAATCGCGCATTGAACTGCCACCATTGGGCTTAAGTTCGGCTAAGTAATGCTTAACAAGCCATCGAACTGCACCTGCAAATGCACTTACAATTGCGATGATAGATACTATTAAGCCTGCCCAGTTTGCTGGTGTCATTTGCGCGGTTCTCCCGTTATGAGTTAAGTGATGTGATTTGTGCTTTTAGAACTGCGTTTTCTTGGGCGAGTACGCCAATGGTTTCACGCATATTCTTTAAGACTTCTTGAATGTCTATTTCTTTTTCCATTATTCCCCCTTGAGTTGATCTATTTCAGCTTTGAGTTCCTTGATTGCAAGCGTTAGAAATACAGTTAAACGATCATATGAAAGTGAGAAAGGCTCGCCTAGTGGGTCGAGAACTACGGCTTTTTCTAAACCGCCACCCAAATCATAAATATCTTCAGCCAGGAAACCATACTGTGTTTCATTTGGCTCACCTTCAATTGTAAAATCTTCACTTGTTTTGTAGGTGATTGGCTTCATCGCCATTACCTTATCAAGCCATCCTGGGCTTGCAATGTATTGGATATCTTGCTTGAAGCGTTCAGATGATGTTGTGTAAGCAATACGGGAACCTGTAGTAACAACAACCATTGTGCTGCCTGAACCTGTTGCAATACCAGGATAGTTTGTTTGATTGTTAAGGTTGATACCACCGCTTGATGCAGTTAAGTTGATTCCAATTGATGTTGAAACACCAACGCTATGTGTTGAACTGGCAGACATTGAAGCATTTGCAGAACCAACGAACATTTGTGGGAATGTTCCACCTGAACCATCGGCGGTTGCGCCGTAGTGCATAATGACACCATTACTGGAAAGTGGCACAATATGGCCTACATTGCTGCCGCCATTTTTGAATGTTAATGAGTTGCTTGAGCCAACCAAAGATACTGAGTTTGAACCTGAGCTAGTGGTGATTGTTCCGCCAACAATGATTCCGCTACCAACGCCAACCAAACCTGTTGAGTTAATTGAGAATCCATTGCTTACAGTTCCAAAATAGCCTGCGGTTGCATTGATCGTGCCAGTTATAGTGGCACCTGTTGCAGTCAATAAACCACTTGAATTGATGATGGCATTACCAGCAATATTAAGAGTTCCGCCAGTAATGGTTGCGCCAGTAACTGAACCTGAAAATACTGCGGCTCCTGTTGATGCAGTAATTGAAAAAGTTGCATTGTTTGAAGCATCGTAACCAGCAAGGCCAACAGAGTTCATTACTACACGCGCACCGCTTGATGAAGATGCACCTGAATAAACTGTAATGCCGTTGGCTGCTATTGCAGTCATTTGATTGCTGGCATTAACAATGGTGCTGGCACTTGGCTGAAGCGAGCCGATTGCGGCATTGTATGCAGTTGCTGCATTGGCAAGGGCGGTATTGGCAGTGCTTTGAGCAGTTCCTGCAGTTGCTGCTGCCGCATTTGCCGTTGCCACCGCCGCTGCAACATTTGCATCAGTTGCTGCTAGTTGTTCAGTATTTGCAGGAAGAACTGGCAACACATTGGTAACTGTGTAATCTGCAGTTAATGAAACCGTGATTGGCGTGTTAGTGATCTGCGGGCATAAAGGCATTGTTCCCCCTAGATGGTAATACTGTAAGGGTTAATGGCTGAAGTGGTGTAGCTCATCATCCAATTGTTTTGCACGATTACAAACGCCATACCTTCGACAACTAGGTTGTATTGCACACCTGAGCGCACAACGCTTACCTGATCGCCAAGTTCAGTTGATAGAAAGTCAGGGTACAAGGCACCATAATCGCCAACTGCCAGTGCGTTAAAATCAATGCGCTCAACATAGGTAAGCGGGTCAGCCAATTTGCGTGATTCGTATAAGGCTAAATTTTGAGCATTACTATCGGTTGCAACAGGTGCATCAAAAACTGCCTTAGCAATACCGTATGAGTTTTTGCTTGGGTTATAGGTTGATGTGTATTGCTTGTTTGCATTGCCACGATCAACCACTGCCTGATTTACAACATAATAAGTGCCAGGGTTGGTGAATAACTCCATATAGCCAACAGTGTTGCTTGCACCTGTATCAGTGAAAAGCAATTGGGTTGGGCGTGAGAACTTGTCAGCAAGAGGCACAAGGGTTGCAACATTATTGCGTGAGATATAGAAACGGCCAGCGATGGCATCAACTGCCTGGTAGATCAACGCCATACAAGAACGATTCTGCACCGTGGCCAGCATCCCCACTGAACCTGTTAGTGAGCGTGAACCGCCACTTGGCCAGCCCACAATGTCTAACATACGGCCAACGCGAGTGGCTGCGGTTTCAGCGTTCGCGGCAGCGGCTAGTGCTGGTGCCTGGGCATCGGCGATGTAGGCAATGCCATCAACAAATGTCATTGTTACCGCTGGGGCTTCGCCTTGATCAACCCGTGTAATTTCCAAAAAGCCGTAGTAAAGGTTGTATGCGGTACCGCCGATAGTTGCCACAATGCGCATTTGCAAACCATCACGCAGAATGTTTACACCGCTGACAACATAAGGGTTACTTGCATCGGTATTATCAGGGTTATAGATACCGCTGAAATTGTTGAGAATAATATCGGCAGTACCGCATTGATCGCGCTCACTTTGGCGTGTTCGGCCACGGCGAATGTTTATGCTGATTACATCACTGGTTGCAACTGTGACAAATGAACCACTTTTTAAGAATTGCACTGTTACTGCAGGCGTTGTGATTCCATCAAATGCGGTCATAGTGTTAGAAGCCCCCCAGCGCTGCCAAAGCTACGCCGATTTGTGCGGCTTAATCCATTTGCAATTGCGGTGACAAGATCGCCTTCAGTGGTAACTGAGCCTGCAACATTGACAATGACATTTCTTCCACTATTTGCCCCATACAACTTGCCACCTTGTCCAACTGCAAGTGATGTTGAACCTGAAAGCATCTTTTGGCGTTCTAAGTTTTTCTTTGCTGCCGCTTCATTGATTAACTGATCTGTAGATTTCTTTGCTGCTGCGGTTGCTTTGTTCAGACCGCTAGTAAAATTTTCAAGGCCATCAGTAGCAGGCCCCAAAGGATTAGTAATAAAATCGCGATTGTTTGAATTACCGCGTGGGCTAATTCCCTTTTTTGGCGTTGGGCTTGCATCGCCGCGTTGACTGAAATATAAATATCCTGAAGCTGCTGCAATTGCGGCGGTTCCTAGTGCAAGGTTTGCACCACCTGTTGCAAGTGCATTTGCAATTGCGGCACCAACTGCAGTTGTTCGCAAAATTACTAGCGCTGCAACAATTGCCTGGATTGCAGTTACAAAAGCTGCAAGCCGACCTACTGCGAACATTCCAACAATGATCGTTGCAATACTCTTAACGAGCAACATATTATTTGCGCACCAGTTAGAAAACGCAACTGCAGTGTTAAGTAAATTCAAAGCCATATCTGCAGCAAGGGCAAATCCTGCCGCTAATTTGTCCTTGTTCAATGCAACAAAGGCTTCAACCTTTGGCAAAAGTTGTGTTGTAAGCAATGTTGCAAACTTTTCAAGCACTGGCAAAAGCGCATAACCCAAAGTTTCCATTGCTTCGCCAAATGCAATTTTAAGGCCAGCCATTTTACCTTCAAGGGTGCCTGCGCGAGTGGCAGCCGAACCGCCTACAATCTTTGAAACCTTATCGGTAATCTTGCCAAAGTCTTTTGTTGCAACTGTTGCAGCACCGATACCTGGCACAAGTTTGTTCAATGCCTTGTATTGACCCTGACTTGCTTTAATTATTGCCTCTGTTGCAGTAGCAAGATCAACGCCAGCAAAGGCGCTTACATCTAAAGCAATTTGCATTGCTTCTTGTGCTGCAGTAGTTGAGCCAAACGCTGCAGCCAAACGACCAAATGCAGGGCGAAGTTCATCATCCACAACTGAAAATTGCTTTTGAAGCGCAGTTATGTGTTTTTCTACGCCTTCAATTGCACCATCGGTTGCACCAATAGTATTACGCAAAGAGTTGGCAAGAAGTGCTTGTGATTTTTGATCTGCCATTGCAGCTTCAACTGCATCTTTGCCAATCTTTACTGCAAATGCTCCTGCTGCTAACGCTGCTACTCCAAAGGCTTTTGCAGATTTCTTGGCAAACTTATCAAAACTCTTGCCCAATTTGTTTATGTCTTTTGTAGCAGCCTTTGAACCTTTATCAGAATACTGGGTGAGGATGCGGGCTACAACTGCGCCAACTGCCATTTATTTAGCTCGCTCTCCCTGTAGGTGTTTCTGTAGATCGGCTTTTGCTTCTTCAAGCGCACGGGCTACATTTTCTTCAATTCTTGCTCTATCTTTATCAACAACACGCCATACTACACGCGAGGCTTTACCAAATCTGTTGCCCAAAGTTCGCAAGAATTGCGAACCTGAGCCGCCACCAAATCCTGCCTTAGTTTTCTTGCCTGCAGTTTCAAAGATTGCACCTGCTGCAGACTTGTTAAGTAAGGCACCTGCACTTGTTGTGTAATCGCCACGAACCCTGCCTTGCGCCTTTGTCTTTGTAATCTTTGACCTAATCTCGCCAGCATCCCACCCAGGCCAACCAGCACCACCGCGAGTGCGGCCTTTGGCAGCATCGGCCCTGCGCCAGCCACTCATCGGTGGGCGATCTTGGATGATGTTTTTGGCATCTCGCTCTGCCCCCGCCAATTCGGTATTGATAACCTTGTTGAAGCGCTTAACTGCATCTTTATCAAACTCTTTAAGTGCATCAAGAGTTTCTTTAATGCCATACAGAACAATTACTTCTTCAGCCATTGGCTTTAGCTCGTTCCTTCATGTAGATAGTGATTGCTTCAAGCATACCTTCAGGCGCATCAAGCAAATCACTGATTGGAATACCTGTTTCAACCGCAACGGCTGCAATCGTATAAGTTAGGCTGTTGCGGTGGATTCGAAAGATTCATCAGCATCCAATTCGGCGCTGACAAGAGTATCTAAGAATTCAGGCCCAAAAACTTTTACAACATGGCCGTTTGTCTGCAACGCTTTCCAAGCAAGCCAATAGATATATTCTACTTTTTGCCCTTCGCCCAGCAACTTAGGCATACCCCCACCAAAGTTTTGTTCAAATGCAACAATGATGCGAGGCGTTAGTTTGTAAGAGGCCTCAACACCATCAGTTGTTTTTAACTTAATTGATAATCCATCCATCTTTTCCCCCTAGTTTATGTGATTGATTTTGTTATATTACCTGAAATTGGCCAAGAAACCTGAACAGTGCTAAGGCTTCCCAATTCACCAGATACAGATTGCCATTCGGTGATAACCGCGTTAAAACTGTATTTTGGATTGCTCGCACTTACTGGTGCATTTACTGGCCTGATCTGCATTGCAACTGCAGTTCCAACTGTCGTGTTTGCCATTGAAGTACCATTGACAAGTTCTTCAAGGGCATTGTCGGCATAATCTTGATTGAACTGAAAAGTCACAGAATTATCAAACACTCCAGCCTGGCGCGTTCTTGATTGTGCGCCAATTTGGGTTGTGTCAATTGTATCCACGCTTGTTTTCAATTCTATCTGTGTCACAAACTCCGAAATATCGTTGCTTGCAAATAGCACATAGGCGTTATTGAGAACAAGGCGTGGCATTTATGAAACGGCTTTTGTAATTGCGCCTGAGATTGGCCAAGTCGCAGAAATGGTACTTAGCTCACCAACGCTGCCCTGAACATTTTGCCATTCGCTGCAAACCGCAGTGAAGGAATATGAAGGGTTCGTTGCACTGACTGCGCCTGATGATGGCTTGATTACAATAGGAACTGATGTTCCAACAAGTGATGAACCAACTGCATTGATTGTTATTTCAGGCCCTGCTGCTGCAAAATCTTGATTGAATTCTAGCGTTACAGAGTTATCTTTCAATCCTGGCAAACGAGTTTTTGCTGCTGCGCTTCCCATTCCTGTTGTTTCAACAACATCTACACTTGTTGAAAGTGTAACGCTAGTTAAAAATTGGCTGAGATCAATAGCATTTACTGTAACTGACACATCTGTTAATACTATGCGTGGCATTATTTTACTTCCTCTACTGGTTTGATTGCTGCGGTGTTTTTTAGATATTCGCCTGCAACTAGGGCATCAATGTTGAGGCCAAGTTCAAGCAATTCTTTTTCGGTGATTGACTCACCCTTCTTCTTCGGTGTGAATACATCCGATGTGACTATGTAGCTCATTTTTCTCCTTATCCCCAAACGGTCAGGCGGTAGCGGTACGAAAGAAACTCCATATCCCCAGCGGTATAAGTTCCCGCTTCGGCTGATGTAACTCGCAAAGTGCTGCAAGCCCCACCAAGAGTTAGATCAGATTCAATTGCTGCCTTGATTGAGAAATCCCCGCTACCTGCAAGGTACTTATCAAGTTCGTTTTGGCCTGAACGCTCTGTAAAGCGCTGCACCAAAACAACAACATCTAGGTTTGCCTGGTCAAGTCCACGGGCATTATTCAAATCAAATGTAAA
>Ga0315900_10006814_pt1 | contig 15168 bp, 16 predicted proteins | sample LakEriMetagenome_FD_203521 | JGI IMG/M metagenome (GOLD analysis project Ga0315900, IMG submission 203521) | Freshwater fungal communities from buoy surface, Lake Erie, Ohio, United States - Buoy 12 MA114 | ecosystem: Environmental > Aquatic > Freshwater > Lake > Lake biofilm | place: USA: Lake...
GTTTAGACTGAGTGTGAGTGTTACCTCTCCTTCAAACTCGACCTTGGGGTCAAATGGAGTCACTTCTCCATACTTAGAAAGTGTATTTATAAAACGACCTGCAAATGCAACAGCTTGTGCTTCTATCTCTTCTTCAGTTTTCCTATCAGGATCCCTATCCAGAATGTCTGCGAAATCAATCCTGACTCTTAATTTTGCAGGCTTATTCCAATCTTTCTTTTGCGTTTCGATTTCTACGTAAAAGCCATCAATTATCTTTTTTCTTCTCATTGGTGCATTTATGTTTAGTTAGCAATCGGGTCATTTTCTGAAATATCGCCTTCAACCATTGACTCGCCTTCCGGCACCGTCACAACCGAGACCACTTTTTCACCTGATCCGGTTTTGAGAATGGTTACGCCCTGCGTATTGCGACCGGCGATGCGGATGCCGTCCAGCGGGCAGCGAATAACGGTTGCGCGATCCGTCATGAGCATGATCTCACCGGTTTTTGCCACAGGCTGACTGGTTACCACCTTGCCATTGCGTTCGCTGGTGATGATGCCGACAATGCCCGAACCGCCACGACCCGTCGTGCGGTATTCATAGGCGGATGAACGCTTGCCATAGCCATTTTCTGTCACGCTGAGGATAAACTGCTCGGCTGCTTCCAGCTCGGCAAATCGCTCAGGCGAAAGTGCTACTTCCTGTACATTCTCTTCATCGGAAACACTCACTTCCTCTGCTTCGCCGCCCGCAGCGCGCCTTTTAGCAGCGGCCATTTTAAGGAAGCTATAGCGCTCTTCGGCGGTGGTTTCAATGCCCGACAAGATGCTCATCGACACCACCTCATCACCATCCGCCAGCTTCATACCGCGAACACCGTCCGACGTGCGGCTTTTGAACACGCGAACATCATTCACCGGGAAGCGGATGCATTTTCCGCCACGCGCAGAAAGCAGCACATGATCATTCTCGCTGCACACTTTCACTGCCACCAGCTTATCGCCCTCTTCCAGGCGAATCGCGATTTTTCCATTCGCGCGGATATCGTGGAAATCCGACAGGTCATTACGGCGCACATTGCCCTTGGCGGTCGCAAAGAAAATATGCATCGCATCCCATTTCGATTCATCTTCCGGCAGCGGCATGAACGTCGTGATCGTTTCGCCTTCGGAAAGCGGGAAGATATTAATCAGCGCCTTGCCGCGCGTATTGGCGGCGCCGAGCGGCAGCTTATACACCTTGAGTTTGTAAACCTGCCCTTTGTTCGAGAAAAACAGCACCGGCGTATGGGTGTTCACCACGAGTAGCTCGCTGGTGATATCCTCATCACGCACATCCATGCCCGCCCGGCCCTTGCCGCCGCGCTTCTGCGCCCGGTAGGTGGAAAGCGCCGTGCGTTTGATATAGCCGTTGGCGGTGACCGTGACGACCATGTCTTCTTTCTGAATCAGATCTTCGATGTCAGCTTCAAATTCCGATAATTCGATAGTCGTGCGGCGGGGCACGGCGAACTGATCCTTCACCGCTACCAGCTCACTGCGCAAAATGCCGTAGAGCTTCTCGCGGTTCGCCAGAATCGAGAGATACTCGGCGATTTCGGTCGCCAGCTGCTGCATTTCTTCGTCAATTTTTTCGCGCTCAAGGCCGGTCAGGCGCTGCAAGCGCAGCTCCAGAATCGCGCGCGCCTGCGCCTCGGTGAAGCGGATCTTGCCGCCTTCCACGCGGTTACCGGAATCATCCACCAGCTGCAGCAGCGGCAGAACATCACCCGCATCCCAGCTGCGTTTCATCAGTTCTTCACGCGCCACATTGGCATCCGGCGAGGCTTTAATCAGCGCAATCACCTCATCGATATTCGCCACCGCAATCGCAAGCCCCACCAGCACATGCGCGCGGTCGCGCGCTTTGCCCAGCAGGAAATTCGTGCGGCGGGTAATCACTTCTTCACGGAACGCGATAAACGACGTCAGCACATGCTTCAGGTTCATGAGTTCCGGACGGCCATTATCCAGCGCCAGCATATTCACACCAAAGCTGGTTTGCAGCGGGGTCATGGCGTAAAGCTGGTTGAGAACGATATCGGCCTGTGCATCTTTTTTTACCTCGATCACCACGCGCACGCCCTGCTTGTCGGATTCGTCGCGCAGGTCAGAAATACCTTCGATTTTTTTCTCGCGCACCAGCTCTGCCATGCGCTCGATCATTTTGGCTTTATTCACCTGATAGGGGATTTCACTGACGATAATCGCCCAGCGGCCGGGGCGGATTTCTTCAATCTCGCATTTGCCGCGCATCACGACCGAACCGCGGCCGGTATGCATCGCCGAGCGGCAACCACTGCGGCCGAGGATAATCCCGCCGGTTGGGAAATCAGGCCCCGGACAAACCTCAAGCAGTTCATCAATGGTTACCTCCGGGTTATCGAGTACCATCGAGCAGGCATCGATCACTTCGCCAAGATTATGTGGTGGGATATTAGTCGCCATACCCACCGCAATACCGCCGCCACCATTCACCAGAATATTCGGGAATGCAGCAGGTAGAACGGTTGGTTCTCTTTCGGAGCCGTCATAGTTATCCTGCCAATCGACAGTCGCCTTATCAATGTCTTCAAGTAGCGCATGAGCCGCTTTAGAAAGGCGCGATTCCGTGTAACGCATCGCCGCCGGGTTATCGCCATCCATCGAGCCGAAATTGCCCTGACCATCCACCAGCATCAGGCTCATCGAAAACGGCTGCGCCATACGCACCAGCGCGTCGTAAATAGCGCTGTCGCCATGTGGGTGGAATTTACCCATCACGTCACCGACGATACGCGCTGATTTTTTATAAGGCTTATTAAACTCGCAGCCCAGCTCCAGCATGCCGTAAAGAATGCGGCGATGCACCGGTTTCAGCCCGTCGCGTACATCCGGAATCGCGCGCGAAACGATCACGCTCATCGCATAATCGAGGTAGGATTTCTTCATTTCCGCTTCAATGGAAACCGGAAGTAAATCGCCGCTTGAAAGAGTGTTTTGATCGCTCACGTGAGAAGCCCTTCTGCTAGTCATTAACCATAGCTTAAACTTCTAGCAGATAGGGGGCTGGAATCAACAGAAAGAACTAGAGCCTGGGGTTTACCATCTCTTGCATAAGTATTTGCCGGATATAGCGCTGGTAGGGCATTTTAAGCTTCTTGGCGCGTTTTTTGAGATTGTTAAGTAGCGATGGCTGAACACGCAGGTTCAGGTTCTTACTGACCGGTTCGAAAACGAATTTGACCTTCCTGCCGCCAACAAGTGGAAGATAGTCACTCAGATCCTGCTCAAGAAATGCCTCCACTTCCTCATCGCTATCAAAATGGGGTATTTTTTTAGGCATATTTTCCATATTCCTTCTTATGCATATATCGCGCAGTAATCACACGCAGCTTTCCACTTCGCAAAACAAAACCTGCAAACATAGGCTTGCCATGTTTGGTCAGGCCTATGGCAAGCAGGCGTGTTTCCGATAGAGAATGCTTGCCATCTGGAAACACTTTGAAATTTCCTTCAAGTAGGAAGGACTCAATATCCTCAAGGCTAAGACCGTGTTTCTGGCATTTATTGATATTGCCTTGATCCCAATCGAAACCACTGAAAACAATTTCAACCATAGCAAATGTCTACACAAATGTCTACACAAATGTGTATACATTACTCAAGCTCGTCAATCATCCCGCTGATGACATCCAGACCCTGCTGCCAGAAATCCGGCTTGCTGGCATCCAGCCCGAAGGGTTTCAGCAGCTCCTTATGGCGGTAAATGCCGCCTGCTTCGAGCATGGCAAGATATTTTTTCTCAAAGTCTTTCAGTTTTCCTTGGCTGTACACGCCGTAGAGCGAATTAACCAGACAATCGCCAAACGCATACGCATACACATAAAACGGCGAATGAATGAAATGCGGAATATACGTCCAGAAATAGCGATAATCACCGTGCAGCTTGATGGCAGGCCCAAGGCTTTCGCCCTGCACATCCATCCAGAGTTCGCAGATGCGATCGACCGTCAGCTCGCCCTGCCTGCGTTCGCCATGCACACGCTTTTCAAACTCGCAGAAAGCAATCTGGCGAACCACCGTATTCAGCATGTCCTCCACTTTTGAGGCAATCAGACGGCGCCTGCGTTCTTTATTTTTTTCGCGCGCAGCCATCTCACGGAAGGTCAGCTGCTCGCCGAAAACAGAAGCGGTTTCCGCAAGAGTGAGCGGCGTATCGCACATCAGCGTGCCCTGCTTTGCCGCAAGCACCTGATGCACACCATGACCCAGCTCGTGCGCCAGCGTCATCACATCGCGCGATCTCCCCATGAAATTCACAAGGAGGTAGGGATGCACCGAAGGCACCGTCGGGTGAGCAAAAGCACCGGGCGACTTGCCGCTGGTCACCGCCGCATCAATCCAGGGTTTATCAAAAAAAGTCTGGCCGCATTTGGCAAGCGCGGGGGAGAATTCGCGGTAGGAAGAAAGCACCAGCTCTTTTGCCTCATTCCAGCTATATTTGCGGTCATCATCGCCGGGCAGCGGCGCATTACGATCCCAGTAATCGAGCTGTTTTTTACCAAACCACTTCGCCTTCAGCTTGTAGTAGCGGTGCGACAGATCGGGATAGTTTTTTTTAACCGTTCCAATCAGTGCGTCCACCACCTCGTCTTCAATATAATTGCTCACATTGCGCGAAGAAATGGGCTGCTTGAAACCCCGCCACTGGTCTTCAATTTCTTTGTCCTTTGCCAGCGTGTTGGTAATCAGCGCAAAGAGCGGTGCTTTTTCTTTAAATACACCGCCGATCGAAAGGGCGGCTTTCTTGCGCACAAGCGCATCGGTCGACGACATTTTCTCAAAAATCTGCGGCTCGGTCAGCATTTCTTTGCCAAATGGAAAGCGCAGCCCCGCGATGGTTTCATCAAACAGGCGGTTCCACGCCGCGCGGCCGGAGACATATTTTTCATGCAGAAGTTTTTCCAGCTCGTCGGAAAGCTGGTAAGGCCTGAAGCTTCTGAGGTCGCGCAGCCATGGCTGATAATGCGCAAGCTTTTTGGAGGCCAATTTTGCGCTCATCTCCTTGTCAGAAATTTTATTGATCGCGAGGGTGAAAAACAGCACCTGCGAAGAAAGATTCGTGATTTTTTCCTGCGTGTTCTGGTAAAACTGCGCGCGCGAAGGATCGGTCATGTTTTTGGCAAATAGCAGCGACGCATACGAGCCGAGCTTGCCAAGCAGTTCCTGAATCCGTTCAAATTCGCTGATGGAGGCGGCCAGCTGGTCGCCGCTGAGCTTTGCCACTTTGCCTTCATAGCTTTTTTTGAAAGCTGTGCAGCGCTTTTCCGCCTCATTAAAATCCTTAAGCACGTTGTTGGATGTTGGCGAATCATAAAAATCAGACAGATCCCACTCGGGCAGGTTCGACATGCTAAACTCCTTGGCACAAATCACATTTTTGGCAGGTGGGCGATAAGCCTCACCTGAATAGCGTCAGTATATCATTCAGCGGCAGGGCAGAAACAGTCTTTTTTTGAGCATCCTGCTCAAGTTCTGCAACCAGAGGCTCGCCATACTTATAGTGAATTGCTCCGGTGTAATTCTGCACCTTGCCTTCACGGCTGATGGCAGCGCGCACCAGCTTGATTTCGGCGCTACGGTAAGCGCTATCGGCACGATATTCTGCTGTTGCTGCCAATTCATCAAATGGCGAATCGCCCTGCTTATCCACACGCGCTGCCAATGTGATATGACCCAGCCTTGATCCATCCGCCGCGCGGTTATCGAGAAGGCTCAGCTGCAACTCAGCCAGATGGGTTGATTCTTTACCAATGACGTCCATCTGCGGCGCGGAGGCGGTGAGTATGAGTTTGCTGCTTTCAGGCGACCATATGGCCTGCAGCCTTGCTGATTCAGGAAAACTAAGCGTCAGCGCTCTAGCTGCCGGGCGAATCCATGCGATATCGCGCGGCAGTTGCAGCTGCGACTCGACCACTCTGAGCGAGCCTTCCCCGGTGTCATTGACAACCAGCATCATGCCGTCTGAAAACCGAAATTCTGCCGCTACCTGCCCATTGCGCAGCAGGGTCAGTGGCGCAGTAACGCTGATTTTCAAACGTTTGGGATTGACCTTATCCTGCTTGATCATCACGCTGGCCGCTCTTAGCTGCCAGTCGCTTTCCCCCGAGCGCCAGCGCACAGAAGGTTCGGTCAGCTGTGCCAGCTGGTCATAGGCCCAGCCAACAATACTCACATCGCCGGCTTCAAATAACAATCCGGACATATCAGTGAACTCAACAGTCGCCGCCGCCTGATTAAGCCGCTCAATATGCTGGTTCACTATCGCCGCGCTAATGGGCGGATTGCCACCGAGCATGATATAAGCCGCCGCAAACACCATCACTGCGGAGCCAAGCCATGTGGTGATGCGGCGACGCAGGGGCATGGCGGGCATGAGCGTGTCTATCTATTTTTTATCCACCATCATGTTGCGGGTGGCCGAGGGCAGCGAAACTTTAATGCCATCCAGCGCATCGCTCATCATAATCTGGCAGCCAAGGCGCGAGGTGTGGGTCAGGCCAAAGGCGAGATCGAGCATATCTTCTTCATCTTCGCTGGCTTCACTCAGCTTATCAAACCACGCCGGATCCACAATCACGTGGCAGGTGGAGCAAGCGAGCGAACCCTCGCACGCGCCTTCCAGCGCGATATGGTTGCGGTGCGCCACTTCCAGCACCGAAATACCATTGGGTGCGTCAAAGGTTTGTTCTTTACCCTCGGAAGTTACAAACGTGATTTTAGGCATGTTTATTCTCCAGTGCGTTCTCAATATGAGTCCCTTTTAACGCAGAGCCAATCGCCTTGTCCATTCTTCTTTGGGCAAAATTCGCGGTCACACGTGCCAGCTCCTGCACCTCGACATCAATATAGTCGCGATCCTCACCGGCGCAGGCGTTTTTGAGTACCTGCATCTGGCGTTTAATTTGTTTAGTTTCAGTTTCTGAGAGCAGTTGGCCGTCCAATCTAATCGCCGATTCAACTTCAACAATCTGGCGCTCAGCCTCAACCCTTGCCTCAATCAGCAAGCGCTCGAGAATATCTTTCTGCGCGTTCTTCATGCTTTCCAGAAGCATCGCCTCGATCTGCCCTTCAGCAAGGCCATACGAGGGTTTGACCTGCACCGACTGCATGATACCCGTGGTCTTTTCTTCAGCGGAAACGGTGAGGAGCCCATCCGCATCGACCGCAAACCGTACTTTCACCCGCGCAATGCCAGCCGGCAGCGGCGGAATACCGGAAAGCTCGAAGCGTGCCAGCGAGCGGTTTTGAGAAACCAGCTCACGTTCGCCCTGCACCACATGCACCTGCATGCCGGTCTGGCCATCCTGATAGGTGGTAAATTCCTGCTCGGCGGTCACGGGAATGGGCGTGTTACGCTCAATGATTTTCTCCGTCAAACCGCCCATCGTCTCCAGCCCCAGCGATAGCGGCACCACATCTAAAAGCAGGTTGTTTGATCCTTGTGTCAGACCATGCGCCTGAATCGCCGCGCCGATCGCCACCACCTCATCGGGATTGACATTGGTCAGCGGCTCACGGCCAAACCACTCGGCCACCATACGCCGGACCAACGGCATGCGCGTCGAGCCGCCAACCAGCACAATGCCTTTCACATCATCCTTGCTCAGTTTGGCATCCTCAAACGCGCGCGCGCAAATCGTGAGCGTGCGCTCAATCAGCGGGCGGGCGAGGGTTTCGAGCTGGGCGCGGGTTACGCCCTCATATTCCTGAACTTCAGAGAGCTTCTCTTTGATTACACGCGACAGGATCCCTGCTTTCGCAGGGATTAGAATATCAATATCATCGCCGCCAAGCTGAGTATCGCCGCCGGTCGCCAGCACCTGAAACACCCCCTGCTCTAATTTAAGAAGCGAAATATCAAACGTGCCGCCGCCAAGGTCATACACCGCATAAATACCCTGCGCACCCGTATCAAGCCCATAAGCAAGCGCGGCAGCCGTTGGCTCATTGATGAGCCGCAGCACTTCAAGCCCGGCGAGCTTGGCCGCATCCTTAGTTGCTTGTCTTGCGCTATCGTCAAAATAGGCCGGCACAGTGATCACCGCTTTGGTCACATCCTTGCCAAGCGCGCGCTCGGCATTGCGCTTAAGCTCTTTGAGTATTTCGGAAGAAACTTCGACCGGCGTCACCTGCCGGTGCGGCAGCTGAACCGGCACCGCGCTTTCATGCATCCGCCGCTTAACTGATGCAATCGCACCCGCTTCACCGCTATCGGCGCGTTTCTTTGCGGCATAACCCACCTCAACGCTCCCATCCGGCGCGTAATACACCACCGAAGGCACAAGCGCATGGCCGTGGATGTTGTGCAGCACCTCAGTATTATCACCGCTGGAGACCGCCACCACAGAATGCGTGGTGCCAAGGTCGATGCCTACGGCTGCCGTGTCTGCATGCGGCAGCGGCGTTTGACCGGGTTCATGGATTTGCAGTAGTTGCATGATGCGCCTTCATTAAATAGCCAAGCCGCAGCGTTTCCTGCGCCATACCCACCCAGTCAGCCGCTTCGAAACGCTCGGCAATGCGAGTGATACTCGCCTCACGCAGCTTATCAAGTGTTTTAGCATCCGGCGGGGTTTCGCGCAGCTCCATGACCTCCATCAGCAGCGCCTGCGATGGCTTCACGCTATCATGATCCGTCCCAACGACAACGCCTTGCAGCGCCAGTAGATGCTGCGCGCGTGTGAGAGGGTCTTTGAGTATACGGTAGGCCTTATTAGCATCAGCGGAGGCCTGAGCCGCCTTCAGGCGCTCGGCTTCGGGCTTGCCGATAAAACGGTCAGGATGAAACTGGCGCTGGGCAGCAAAATAGACGGATTCGAGAAAAGCAGGTTCTAGCAAAAAGGTCGGGGGCAGACCTAGCAGTTCAAAATAATTCATGGATCGTCATCGCCCGAATCGCTTTTGCGATTCTAGGGCGATCCAGAAAAAATGGATTCCCCTAGGATTTTGCAAGAGCAAAATCCGGGGAATGACGGCTGTGCTATACATGAAAACTCTCACCGCAGCCGCAGCGGCCTTTTTCATTGGGGTTGCGGAAGGTAAAGCCGCTTTTGAATTTTTCTTCCACATAGTCCATTTCGGTGCCAATCAGGAACATCACGGCTTTCGGGTCAATCAGTACCTTCACGCCGTCACGCTCCACCACCTCGTCAAATTTGCTGATCTCGTCGGCATATTCAATCGTGTAGGAAAGGCCGGAGCAGCCGCGCGTGCGGATATTCACCTTGATGCCAGCGGTGGGTTTGCCACGGCTTTCTATCAACGCGTTAATGCGTGAAAGCGCAGCATCAGAAATAGTGACAACGGGTGCGGGCATATCTATTTTAAATCAAACGCTTTTGCTTTGACTAATCGATGGCCGAGCATATCAACCGCCAGCTGGCTCTGCTCCAGTGGAATGTAGCCAAGAAGCGGTTCATAATCTTCGTCTTTGCCAGCCTGCATATCGATGAACAAAATTTCCGTGTACAGCGTTCTGAAATTAGCAATCGTAATCGCATAGGGTCCACAGAGATTCCCACTGCTGATCGCCTGGGTAGCCGTTTCAAAGTCAACATTTTGACAACTAATCGGCGAGCCAAGACGATCCTTCCACGCGAGCGGTAACGTCAGGTAAGTCGCGCCGGTATCAACCATCGCGCTGAACTCGATGTGTTTGTCTTCATCGACCGGATTAGAAACTTTAACCTGAGAAATAATCCTACCCATTACGCCGCCTCTGTGCTTTCGCCGTGTTTGGCTTTATAATCGGCAATCGCGGCTTTGATCGCATCTTCCGCCAGCACTGAGCAATGGATTTTCACCGGCGGCAGCGCGAGATGCTCGGCAATTTCTGTATTTTTAATCGCCTGGGCTTCATCGATCGACTTGCCTTTCACCCACTCGGTAATCAGCGAGCTGGAAGCAATCGCCGAGCCGCAGCCGAAGGTTTTGAATTTCGCATCTTCGATGATGCCGTTCGGGCTGACTTTAATTTGCAGCTTCATCACGTCGCCGCAGGCCGGCGCGCCGACCAGTCCGGTGCCGACAGAATCATCATTCTTATCCATCGAGCCCACATTGCGCGGGTTTTCGTAGTGATCGATTACTTTTTCTGAGTAAGCCATATTATTTCTCCATCCGTCATCCCGGCGAAGGCCGGGATCCATTTTTTACAAAAACAATACCAAAAATTATGAAAAGCTTTCTGCAAAATTCTTAAGTATTACTCCAAGCCACAAACGTGGATCCCGGCCTTCGCCGGGATGACAACTAATGTGCCGCCCATTCAATCTTGCTTAAATCCACACCTTCCTGCACCATCTCCCACAGCGGGGACATTTCGCGCAGCTTGTCGATGCTGCCCTTCACGGTTTTAATCGCAAAATCGATTTCCTCCTCGGTGGTAAAGCGGCCAATGCCGAAGCGGATGGACGTATGCGCCAGCTCTTCATTCACACCGAGCGCGCGCAGCACATAGCTTGGCTCAAGTGATGCCGAGGTGCAGGCCGAGCCGCTGGAAACGGCGAGGTCTTTAATCGCCATGATCATCGACTCACCTTCGACATAGGCAAAACTTAAATTGATATTCCCCGGGTAGCGCTGCTGCCGGTCACCGTTCATGAACACATCTTTCATGTCATCCATGATCGCTTTCAAAAACTTATCCGACAGACGCTTCACATGCTCGGCATCTTTGCCCATTTCAAGCCCCGCAATACGCGCCGCTTCGCCAAGGCCAACCACCAGCGGTGTCGGCAGTGTGCCGGAGCGGAAGCCGCGTTCCTGACCACCGCCGGAAAACAGTGCCTCTAAGCGCACACGCGGCCTGCGGCGGACATACAGCGCGCCGATGCCTTTGGGGCCATAGCATTTATGGCCGGAGATGCTCATCAGATCGATATTCATCTCATCGACGTTCAGCGGGATTTTGCCAAATGCCTGCGCGGCATCGGTATGGAAAAATATACCGCGCTCGCGGCAAATCGCGCCGATTTCTTTCAGCGGCTGAATCACGCCGATTTCATTATTAATCGCCATCACCGAAATCATCAGAGTGTTATCTTTGATCGCGGCTTTCAGCTGATCTAAATCAACAAGGCCATTCGGCTTCACTGGCAGGTAGGTCACTTCAAACCCTTCCTGCTCAAGATGACGGCAGGAATCCAGCACGCATTTATGCTCGGTCACCGGCGTGATGATGTGATTTTTCTTATCTTTGTAAAAATGCGCGACGCCTTTGATGGCGATGTTGTTGGATTCGGTGGCGCCGGAGGTAAAGATGATTTCTTTTTCCGTCGCGCCAATCAGCTCTGCCACCTGCTCGCGCGCAAGGTCGGTCGCGGCTTCCGATTCCCAGCCATAGGCATGGCTGCGCGAATGTGGATTGCCGAACTTTTCCGTAAAATAGGGAATCATTTTTTCCAGCACACGGGGGTCCATCGGCGTGGTCGCCTGATAGTCCAGATAGACCGGCAGCTTCATATTGGTGTTAGCGGGCGTTTGCATGCTAGGCATCTTACTATTTCCTACTTTTTTAATCAACTATTCTCTGGATGGGGTATTATACTGGATTTTGCAAGCCGGCAATAGGTATTTTCCCAATGTTTGGTGTAGGCTTGAATTTCGTCCGGCGCAGTATTCCAGCCAGCGCTGACACGAATGGCGCAGCCAGCCAGTGCGTCTGGAACACCCATGGCGCGCAGCACATGCGACGGCTCCACCCGGCCAGACGAGCAGGCAGACCCGGCAGACACGGCAAACCCCGCCAGATCCGCATTCATGAGCTGCACCTCGCTGGAGATGCCGGGCATAATGATACAGGAGGTATTGGGCAGGCGGGGGGTTGATTCCCCTACAATGTACCCTCCCCCTTTGTGGGGGAGGGTTAGGGAGGGTGGAAAGCTAGGCATGTCCAATTTTACCCCCTCCGACTCGCTACGCGAGTCTGCCTCCCCCATAAAGGGGGAGGCTATAATTTTTTCCATCGTATCCAGCCAATTCCTGATGGTTTTCATCTGTGATAAATCCATCAGCTCCGCCGCTTTTGCAAAGCCGCAAATCGCGGGGATGTTTTCGGTTCCGGCGCGGCGCCTGAGTTCCTGCCCGCCCACAAAAATCGGCTGGATAGCAAGGCTCTGCTTAATCACCAGACAGGCAGCGCCCACCGGCCCGCCCATTTTATGGGCAGAAAGCGTCATCATATCCGCTCCGAGCAGGCTGAAATCGACAGGGATTTTTCCGAGCGCCTGCACTGCATCCATATGCAGCAATGCGCCGTGCTTTCTGCAAAGCTCGGCAATCTCGGCAATCGGCTGAATAATACCGGTTTCGTTATTGGCAAGCTGAATGGAAACCAGTGCTGGTGGCTGGTCGGAAAGCATCCGATCAAGGATGTCTAGATTAAGTAGGCCTGAGGGATGGACGGGGATAATGTCATCGCGAGGAGCTGAAGGCGACGCGGCGATCCAGTCTGGATTGCTTCGCTTCGCTCGCAATGACGACAACACAGAGCTATGCTCCACTGCGTTGACGAGCACCCTGCGCTGCGGAAACCCTGTAAGCGCCATAACATTCGCTTCGGTGCCGGTCGCGGTAAAAATAATTTCGTTTGGAAATGCGCTGATACATTCGGCAATGGTTTTTCGCGCATCTTCCAGCAGCTTCTTCGCTCGGCGGCCATGGCCATGCACTGAGGAAGGGTTCAGCGGCTCGGCCAGCAACTCACTTATCCGCTGCGCCACCTGCGGGCGAATCGGCGCTGTCGCGTTATAATCAAGATAAATAGGCATTACGCATCAAATCGGCGATGGCGTACATCATCCAGCGAAATAGATTTAAGATAGCTATCAATCTTGTGCTCCAGACCCTCCCAGAGGTGATGGGTCACGCATTGAGTTTTGGTGGCCATACAACCCTGCCCGCTATTGCCACAGCGCGTCATCTGAAGCGATTCATCAACCGCAGAGACAATGTCGTGCACACACATATCCTTAGGGGATCTGGCAAGAACATAGCCTCCGCCCGGCCCCCGTACTGATTTCACAAGGCCGCTTGTGCGCAGTTTACCAAAAATCTGCTCAAGGTAAGGCACGGTAATTTCCTGCGACTGCGCAATCTCCGCCAGTGCCACAGGTTTTCCTTCTTCGCGGCTTGCCAGCTCGACCATCGCCATCACTGCATAGCGTGCTTTGGTTCCAAGAATCATCTATTTAGGCTCCCATTTTCTGGCACTACCAAGGAGGCTTGCATCGTCTGCCTCCAGCTCGGTCACGCGCCTTCGTAAAATCTCAAGCTCGTCCTGCATCTTCTGCATCGCGGCAAATACCGGGTCGGCAGCAGCGTCTTGGGGAGTGCCGTACGCATCAAAATGCTCTTTGGGTGTGGCCTTGGGTTTGCTGCCCACTTCATGGGCTGGCACGCCCACCACAATCGCCCCCGGCGGCACATCTTTCACCACCACGGCGTTGGAGCCGACACGCGCATGATCGCCCACGCTGATCGCCCCCAGCAGCTGAGCCCCGGAACCAATAATCACCTTATCGCCAATCTGCGGGTGGCGCCTTTCGCCTTTGGCCGTATCGCCCGGTGCAACCCCACCCAGCGTGACACCGTGATACATCGTGACATCATCGCCAATCGTTGCGGTTTCACCAATCACCACCCCCATGCCATGATCGATAAAAAAACGCTGACCGATGGTGGCGCCGGGGTGAATCTCAATGCCCGTTAAAAAGCGCCCGATATGTGAAACCACGCGCCCAAGCAGCCTCAGATGCTTTCGCCACAGCCAGTTCGAAAGGCGGTAAAGCAGCAGCGCATGAAGCCCCGGATAGCACAAAACCACCTCCAGACGCGAGCGCGCCGCCGGGTCGCGTGCGAAGACAGAATCAATCTCATTCACTATTTGCTTGAACATTGGCCTTGAAATTCCATATAACTACGCATCTTAACGTATAATAACATACCAGCGCAATCAACCATTTATACAAGAGCCGCCATGCCAGAGATTATTATTAACGGTTCCGAAGGCCGTATTGAAGGCCGCTACAGCCAGAGCGAAAACAAGCAAGCACCAGTGGTGCTGGTGCTGCACCCCCACCCGCTCTATGGCGGAACGATGAATAATAAAATCGTCTACCGGCTCTACCATACGTTTGCCCAGAATGGTTTTTCGGTGCTGCGCTTTAACTTTCGCGGAGTGGGCAAATCGCAGGGTAAATATGACGAAGGGATTGGCGAGCTTTCGGATGCGGCCACCGCACTTGACTGGCTCCAGCAACAAAACCCTGATGCCCCCACCTGCTGGATCGCCGGCTTTTCGTTTGGGGCGTGGATTGCGCTGCAGCTTTTGATGCGCCGTCCGGAGATTGAAGGGTTTGTCGCCGTTTCCCCACCGGCGAACCTGTATGATTTTTCGTTCCTCTCGCCCTGCCCGGCTGCGGGTTTGATCACTCAGGGCAATAAGGATGATGTGGTCTCTGAAGAATATGTCGGCAAACTTGCCTCCAAACTTGGCGCGCAGCATGGCAGCAATGTGAAATACAGCATCATCGAGGGCGCGGATCACTATTATCGCGGCGTTGAAGAAGAGCTGGGCAGCGTGGTTGGTGATTATGTCAGCCAGCGCATGGCCGAGTTCACGCTTCGCCGCAAAGTGCGCCCCGATCGCAAACGCAGGCAGCTGCCAAGAGATAACTAGAGAAAAGAGGAGAGAGTGATGATTCGTGGTTTATCCGTTTTCTTAGGTCTGCTGTCGCTTACTGGCTGCATCAGCACACAGCATGTGTGGGTTGATAACATTGATGGAAATCAGCTGCGGATTGAGCAACAGCGCATTGAAAACTACCACCGCGTTATCTTCATTCAAAATACAAATCGTAGCTGGGTTGGCAGCCTTGCCGGCGGGGAAGAAAAAGTTGCAGCTCGCAAACAATATCTTGAGTCGCGCGGCGAATTAGAAGCAAAAAAAGTGTGCAAACCAGACACACCAATCAAGGAAGCGGAAACTAACTTTATCATGGTAGAAAATGATGCCATGGCCTACGGCGGGGGATTGATTGGTTATGCGATTGCCTCTGGAATGGCAGATTATAAAAATCTACCCACAGCAATGTATTAC
>Ga0315900_10006819_pt1 | contig 15159 bp, 16 predicted proteins | sample LakEriMetagenome_FD_203521 | JGI IMG/M metagenome (GOLD analysis project Ga0315900, IMG submission 203521) | Freshwater fungal communities from buoy surface, Lake Erie, Ohio, United States - Buoy 12 MA114 | ecosystem: Environmental > Aquatic > Freshwater > Lake > Lake biofilm | place: USA: Lake...
CCCTTTACGAAAGGATTAAACAGAATTTCAGCTCCGGATAATCTTCCCGAAGGATTATACATCATTCGCCTGGAAGAAGAAGGAAGGAAGCCGGTTCTGTTGCGATTCATCAGGGAATAAGCGCAAAAGAAGCTGAATAAAACGCCAGTCTGCTTTTACCCGCGGCTGGCGTTTTTGTACGGACATTTATGGTTCGGGAAAAACCCGTTCAAAATACTCCTTCAAGACCGCTTTCGTCCAGTCCCGGAGTTCAGCCGGCTCCAGTACTTCAGCATCGGGAAGGTATTCCATAACCCTTGTCTTGAGTTCGCGGTTTTGATGAAGATGCCAGGTGAACACCATCGAATGATCATCTTCCGATTCCATTTTCTGAGAAGGATGCCATGGCTTGGTTTTTACATAAAATGCCCTTGGTTTTCGGATCCGGATGCAGATTCTGCTTGCAGGACCTCCTTCCAGACTCACCCCCAAAACATCACGGAAGAGCATTCTCAAATCCGGAATTTCAAGCGGATGAAAGGCAATGTCTTCACGGAACGGAGAGCTGGTAATCCGGTCAAGTGCAATGTTTTCAAGCCGGCCCAGTTCAGGATTCAGGCCGATTAAAAACCAGCGGTTATTGTACTCTTTCAGCAATAATGGGTAAAGCAGGCGCTTGGACTCCTGCGATCCAAATGGCTTGTAGAAAAAGGAGAGCACGCATTTTTCCCTCATCAGTTTCAGCAATGGACCAATCCATTTTTCACCCTCATATTCCACATCCTGAAACTCCATGTTATCAACTGTAATGCCCGTCATGAGATCGGCCCGGTTCTGCAGGGCCAGATACATGCGGTCCAGATTCAGAAATCCTGACTGCGGCATGCGGGCATACAACTGCCGGAAGAAAGCCAATACTTCTTCTACTTCATTAAAATCCAGTTGATTGGAAGCAGAAAGAAAGGAAAATGGTTTCCGGTAGCGGAAGGCCACATGTTTGTGCCCGGGAGGAATATCAGCTCCCAGTTTTCTTAGAAATGCAATGTCTGAAAGGAGATTTCGTTCATTGGTGAAAGGCAAAGAATCCTTGAGTTCCTCCATGAGTTCAGCTTTTGTGCAGGCACGGCCTGTTCTCAGAATTTTATGTAGATTGAAAAGCCTGCGTATCCGGTCATCGCTGAGTGCACTTGCCATAGAAAATTTTTCCGCCAATTAAGTCAAATACATCAAATATGTGATCAACATTTTCTGTAGGCCATTCAAGACCTCAAATTTGTTGCATGGCAAAATCAAACACCCGAAAAAACGAGCATTCACACAGAATTAGCTATCCACAAGGAAAACTGATTGCCAACCTTGCTTTTCTGAAGGAATACCTGGCGCGGTATCTTCAAACCCGGCCAGGCAGAATTGTCATCCGAGGAAATGATAGGATTCTTCGTCTTCACCAGTACCTGAGCGGAATTCTTCAGTTTGGCGGCAATTCTGTTGAGTTAAGTCTGCTTGCCTTTGATCCAATGCGCTGTGAACCGCCGAAAACAATACTCACCTCAGATCTTTCAAATTGGCCGCACCTGATTACTTCCGGTGCGTTGGAGCAAACAAGGCGGGCGCTTGAAAGACAGTATCCCTATTTTGCCCTTTACCTGTTTGTAAAAGGTGAGCCGAAAACCACGGAAAATTTCTTGCTGAGCCTCAGGTCCAAGGTATTCCTCTGGATTTCGGAATCCGACAGGAAAAAGCTAAATGCCGAAATTCTGCAGGATGCCTGCCTCTTTTCGGAATTGTATTTCGACCAGCAAATTCAGGAAATCTGTAAAATGTATGGTTCAGGTATTGCTTTCAGCCCATCGCTTCAATAATTTTAAGGAAAATTCCTTTCTCTGTTCAGGCTCAATGCATCCTTTCTGCTCCATTCCAAGACTGACAATCAGGGGTCAGGTTACTGCCAATGAAGCTTACCTGCTTGCGAACTTGTCTTATATGAAGCAGTTCTTTGCAAACAAGCATCTTGCAGACGGGAACCGTATTAATTTTTACGGAGCAGATACAGACCTTCTTCTCGCCAGGAATATTCTCCGGCATCCCTTTGAAACTGCCGACCTTTGGAAATGTACTTTTATCTGCTTCCATCCGAAACTGGGAGATGTCCCGGACTGCCTCTTCACATCACCCTGCAGCCTGGTTCCGGAATTGACAGAAACCGGTCTTTACAGGAACCTTCGCAACAAATACAAAAAACAGGGCTGGATTTTCGCCTTTGTTATTGGTCAGCGTCTTGATCATACAATAGAGCTGCGTCATCTTCTTTCAGATGAATCGGATCTGATGATCTGGCTGGAAAAAGATGAACTTGATGTTCTTTCAGAAGATTTGGTTAAAAACTGGAGTTTTGACGATTACTTTTTTCAGGATGAAATGATCGAACTCTCCCGAAAAATGGCCGGGACAACAGCCTGCCGGCTCTCCTTCAATTAAGCCGCGCAGAAATTTCCTTGACCGCCGCATAGGCTGTACTCCAGGCCGCCTGAAAGTTAAAGCCACCAGTGAAACCATCCACATCCAGAATTTCCCCGGCAAAAAATAAACCCGGATACCGGATAGATTCACAGCTTGAAGGATTTACTTGATCCAGCGCTATCCCACCTGCCGTTACAAATTCATCCTTGAATGTTGTTTTGCCCGAAACACAAAATTTTCTGGCCTTCAGTAGTCCTGCCATTTGCTGCAGGGATTTTTTTCCTGTTTCTGCCCAGTTGTGGTAGGATGCGAGACCGGATTCTGTACAAAGCTGTTCCCAAAGGCGTGCAGGAAGACCAAAAAGCCTGGCATTCAATGGCTTCTGTCGGGGATTCAGCATAATTTGCTCGCGCAGCATTTCATTTACAGCGGCTTCGCTGAGATCCGGAACAAAATCCAGCATAAAATCAAACTGGTAATTTGCTGAACTTAGTTCTCTTGCTGCCGCTGCCGAAAGGCGCAAAACAGCCGGTCCCGAAAAACCCCAGTGTGTTACAAGAACAGGTCCCCTGAACCGATTATTACTATTTGACAGTGAAACCACCACATCTTCTGCAGCCAGGCCCATCAGGGAATTCCATGGATGATTCTTCACATTAAAGGTAAACAAAGAAGGCACCGGAGGAACCAGTTTCAGTTGGAGTTCCGACAAATACTGCATTCCGCCGGAACCGGGACTTCCCCCGCTTGCCAGCAAGAGAAATCTGCATGAAACCGGTTCGGAATTTTTTGTGAATACCCGGAAACCGCTTTCAAGCGGAAGAATTTTTATGACCTGTGAATGGAGGCGGATTTCCGGCTTATTGTTTTCGGGCCAGCGGCAAAGAGCCCGCACAATGGTCTCACTCTGATTACTTTCCGGAAACATCCGGCCATCAGGCTCTGCGACAATCCTAACACCTACCGCCTTAAACCAATTCAATGTATCCTGCACGGAAAATTGCCTGAATGCTTCCTTTAACCAGGGATTCCCCCTGGGGTAATTCGCCAGCAAGCGGACATTATCAAAACAATGGTGCGTAACATTGCATCGGCCACCGCCCGAAATGCGCACTTTAGACAAAACCTGCCCTGTTTTTTCGAGCAACAGAATCCGGGATTCCGGTTTTCGCCTGAGCAATTCCGAAGCTGCAAAGTGTCCGGCTGCACCTGCTCCTACGACAAGCAAATCAAATATCACCTTATTTAAGTTCGGAAGCTTTAATCACTTTTTCCCAGACCAAATTGCCACGATTATCCTTTAGACAGATGGTCATGCTTCTGTCTTTGGCCGTACCCGAGAACTTCAGAAGCGCAAAGTTATGTCCGTTAAATAGCGTATTCGGAACGCGAAGTGAATTGGCCTCATTTCCGGGATTGTGAATTCCGGCAGTGAGCGGACTGGTGGTTAAGTCATACAAGGGGTACTTTCCCGGCCTGGCCAGCTTCGTAAGCTCTGCATGGTGCCGGTCTCCGGAAAGGAAAAATACTCCGGGAATTCCGGCATCTGAAATTTTATCAAGCAGTTTTCTTCTCTCAACAGGGTACTGGGCGTAATTTTCATACACCCGGGCATCGTTGAGAACCTGTCCGCCGCAGGCGATGATTTTGAAGCTGGCCCGGGAAAAAGTGAGGGCATCCACCAGCCAGTTTATCTGCTGCTCACCCAGAAAATCACGGGTGCTGTCGCGGCTGTTGTTTGGAGCCCGGAACCAACGGTCATCCAGCATAAAAAACTGGCAGTCACCCCAGGAGAAGGTACTGGTAACGGGCCCATTTCCAAGTGGTTGAGAAGGCAAGGGCCAAAAGGTTCTGAAGGCTTCAGCAGAAAGATCCTTGTTCCAGAAACTGCGGTCAGAATCGTTCGGACCGTATTCATGGTCGTCCCAGGTTGCATAGTGCTGGCAGGTACTGAGCAGGTCCTGCATTTCGGGCAGGGAGCGGGTGTGGGTGTAGCGGTGCATAAAACCACCGCGGCTGTTCCAGTCGCCCTCCCGGGTATAGGTATTATCACCTATCCAAAGCATAAGATCGGGTTTCTGGCGTGCAATGGCTTGGAAAACCTGCATGCTGTCGCCGTAACCTTTTCCCGGCCTGTCCCAAAGTGGTTCATTCACATATGTGCAGGAACCAACAGCTACTGAGAACTCAGGTGGATCACTTCGGTGCATCCACAGTGCAGGAGTTTGGAAACTATACTTTTTTCCTTCCGCCTTTCCATTAACAAGAACCTCATATTCATAGCTTTTCCCTGGCAAAAGTGAATCAGCAATCAGCGTGGCTGCAAAGGCTGATTCTTTTGATGTCTGCTTCACATCCGTGGATCGGAAAGAAGAAGAGCCCGCTTCGCGGAAGCGGAATGATACTGCAGCGGGCGCTTTTGTCTGAACCCATAGGGCAGCCTCTCTATGGTCTGAAAAACCATTCATGGGCCCGGATTTTATCAGACTCTGACCAGAAACTGCAAAAGAAAAAAACAGTATAAAATTCTGCAGGAAGCGCATTTTTTAAAATTTTGTTTAACTTTTATTAAAAAATATAGAACAAAAAAATTCCGAGAGTGTTGTACTCATACTTGAAGGCAGAAATCAAGTAAAAAAACGCGGAGAATCCGAAAATCCTCACGAGTAGGGAAATAAATATTCTGTTAAATGGAACACTTAAAAATTGCCAGCGACAATTATGTCGCCTTTACCTTCTTCATCGGAACGATGGCTATGATGGCTGCTTCCGTATTTTTTTTCTTCGAACTGAGCAATACCTCTCAGAAGTGGAGAACATCCGTCCTGGTTTCGGGCCTGATAACCTTTATCGCCGCTGTACATTATTACTACATGCGCGGGTACAATCTGGCTACAGGAGATTCGCCTACCTTCTTTCGTTATGTCGACTGGATACTGACCGTGCCTTTGATGTGCGTAGAATTTTACCTCATTACCAAGAAAGCCGGTGCTAAAATCGGTCTATTGTGGAAGCTGATTTTCGCATCCCTGGTGATGCTGGTAACAGGTTACTTCGGCGAAACCATTGACCGCGACAGCAGTGTAATGTGGGGTGTCATTTCAGGTGCAGCCTACTTTTATATTGCCTACCTGATCTGGTTCGGAGAAGTAGCATCATTGGCCCAGACTGCAGGTCCTCAGGTAGCCAAAGCTACCCGGGTGCTGGCATGGTTTGTACTCGTGGGATGGGCAATTTATCCACTGGGGTATATTCTCGGAACTCCGGGCGGGCTTTTCGGAATCCAACTTGTAGCTGATCCTGCCGCAGCCTCACATTCTATGGACATTGTGTACAACATAGCAGATGCCATTAATAAAATCGGGTTTGGACTGGTCATTTACAGCCTCTCCAGATCGGAAGATTAGACCTTAAAAAAACATGAAAACAGAAGGGGAAAGGCACTTGCCAATCCCCTTTTTTTTGAGGCTTCAGAATAAACAATAATGGAGAAAGGGGTAACGGATTCAGCTGCTGGCAAACTTCAAATGGAAGAAGGCCAAATCAGGTATGATTACATTTTCGCTGGCTTCGGAGCATCAGCCTCTCTCTTACTGCTGGAAATGCAAAGGAAAAATCTCCTGGATAATGCAAATGTTCTTATCCTTGAACCCGACAACAAAAAAATCAACGACAAGACCTTTTGTTTCTGGGCAACTGAGGACGATCCTATTGTTTCTGACCTTGGGTTTCTGGTTTCACATTCTTGGTCTCATGCAATAACCGGAACCCATAAAAAGGCAGTCCTGAAACCATACCGCTACTATCATATACCGAGCATACAGCTGTACAGCTGTGCTGGAAAAACCCTTGAAAAGAATAAGGGCTGCGTCCGATTAAACCAGCCTGTTAGAGAAATTGGAGATGACGAAAGCGGATTATTCGTAATCTCTGGAGAACAGAAATTCAGGGCCGGCAGGGTATTTGACTCAAGGCCACCTGTTTTCATCAAGCCTGCTGAAAAAGAAACACATATTCTTCAGAGTTTTATTGGCTGGGTAATCCGGACTGAGGCCCCGTCGATCGATGAAAATACCATAAATTTTATGGACTTTGAAGTTGAACAAAACGGCGGAACCCAGTTTGTATATACCCTTCCTTATTCCATCGATTCGGCACTGGTAGAACTTACCCGATTTGGTTCAGATGAAATTAATGAGACCGAAGCAAAAACTCAGCTGGAAGCTTATATTCTGAAAAGATTCGGGGCATTTTCAATAAATTCCGTTGAAAAGGGCTGTATTCCTATGAGTAATGCCAAAATCAATACAATAGATTTACCCGGGCTGAGCCATCTGGGAGCCCGGAATTATGCGTTGAAACCGAGCACAGGATATGCATTTAAAAACATGTACCGGCAGGCGGCTGAAATTGCAAACAGTTTGGCTGGGTCAAACAAAAAAAGCCCGGAAAAGCTCAATAACAGCCACGCAAAAATTACCGGCAGCCGGTTTGCTTTTTACGACGCTTTGCTCTTATGGATTCTGAATAACAATCCGGAATCCGGAAGGCTTATTTTTACCAAACTGTTTCATCATACCAGCCTTTCCAAGGTTCTTCAGTTTCTGGATGAAAGATCAAGTATCATAACCGAATTCAGAATGTTCAGCAGACTTCCTTTGAAACCTTTTTTCCGTGCTCTTCTACAACGGACTGATTCCGGCCTTCTAAGGCCAATCATTTTGGTAATTACGGTCTTGGTTCTTATTGCTCAGGGCCATGGATCTCCTTTGCAATTCTATTCCGGATATTTCCTGTTCATTTCAGGAATGTTTCTGGTAGGAATTCCACACGGTGCTGTTGACCATCTCCTTGAAACCGGTAAATGGAATAATCCCCATGCAGCAGGTTTCATCATCCGGTACCTGCTTCAGGCAGCAGCAATGGCATTGGTCTGGCTTTTCGCCCCCGGGTTAGCTCTGTTTATTTTTCTTGTGTATTCTGCCTGGCATTTTGGGCAGGCCGACGGGCAGCTACTTGGTTTTTCCACAGGCTTATCCATACTATGGGGAAGTTCTGTCCTGATGTACATTCTGGGAACTCATAATTTGGAAACCAATGCCATTCTGAAATTTCTTAGTTCTTTCCGAATACCTTTTGAATGCCCTGCAACAGCCTTAATTCCGTGGCTGATCTTTGCATTTCTCCGTCGAAACTATGCCCTTGCCATAACGGTTATCTGGCTAAGCCTGAGCAGCCAACTACCGCTTATTTTCGCCTTTGGAATTTATTTCATCGGCCAGCACAGTTGCACTAGCTGGCAGCAAATCTGCAGGTATCTGAATCTTAGTAATAAAAGGGTCTGGCTGCATGCACTGCCATTTCATTTGTCAGCATGGCTGCTGATGGCTGGATTTCTCGTGCTGTGGCCGGTTAACCAGGAGGCTACCGTTTTTAACCGCTGGGCCATCTTTTTTATTTTCATTGCATGCATCAGCCTGCCGCATGCGATTGCTATGAAGAAGGTTTATTCAGTAAAAACCGGATAATTTCCCATTTGTAGTCAGACTTACTTTTTCGTGTTCTCCGAAGCCAGCACCATTTTTACCTTAAGTTCTTCTCCAATGCTCATCACATCGGCAAGGTCCTGAATGGTAAGGCTTTTATCGAGGCGAAGCACCACGGTAGGCTGGTCAAGTTTTGCAATTTCAGCTTTGAGGCTACTTTCCAGTTGATCGAAACTAACGGGAGTTTTGTTGATGTAATACTGCTTGTCGGCAGTGACATTCAGCGTAACAGGCTGCTTTGCCATCTGCGGACTCTGTTTGGCAGAAGGCAAAAAAAGCTTGATCACATTCGGATTGACCAGCGTGGATACAATCAGAAAGAAGAGCAGCAGAAAGAACATGATGTCGTTGAGCGACTCTGTGCTCACTTCCGCTGTTTCCCTTTGTCTTCTCCGAAGGTTCATGCTACAGAAATTACTTGGCTGGTTCAAATAAGAGATCCATAAAATCCAGGGTGGCCTGCTCCATACGCTCCACTACTTTTTCAATGCGCATGTTTACCAGATAATATCCGAGGAAGGCGATGATACCCACCATCAGACCTGCAGCCGAGGTGATCATTTTCTGGTACAAACCACCTGATATAACACCAATAGACAAGTTGTCGGTCATTGCAATGTCGTAGAATATCTTGATTACCCCCATAATGGTACCTACAAAACCAAACATCGGCGCGAGTTTGGCAATGAGGCTCAGATAGCCAAGATTCTTCTCCAGCCTGGTAATTTCCAGTTTGCCGGTGGCCTCCATGGCACCTTCAATAAGGGCAGGTTCACTGCCGAGACGGGAGATTCCTTTATCGAGCATTCGGCTTATAGGTGTGTTAACCGTCTGACAGAGACGGCGGGCCTCATCCACTTTTCCGGAAGTAAGACTGGATTTGAGTCCGTTTACAAAACCGGCATCGTAGGACATGGCCTTTCCAACGGATAAAAAGCGTTCAATGAAAATGGATATCGAAATAACAGAGAGACAGAGGAGAATAAAAACAATGGTAACACCCGTAGAGCCACTCGACAGAATAAGGTCAATGACCGATTGCTTATCGACACTTTGTGTGGCCTGAGCCACTGCGGCAGCTGCCGAATCCGGAATCTGAAGAAGAATCATATTAAAGTGATTTGAGAAACAAAAGCGGTGAAGTTTTTGATAGTCAGATGCAGTTTTCTAAATAAGAGACAAACCTACTTTTCAGGATACACATTTCCAAAGGCGAAGATTCACCAAAGGCCATAACATGATTCACAAACGAATGACCCCTCAAAAAAATTTATTTCAGCCGGAAAAAAACCCGGTATAATCAGGAAGGCTGACTGGCTCTCGAAAAAATTCGCTCGAAAAGGCCTGTAGATTTGAAGGTGAAATACTTGTGGCCAAAAAAATTGGCAAAAAATCCAAAACCAATTCCGCCCAGATTGGCAAACAGTTGGCGATCAATAAAGGAGAGAGACAGATTTATCCCAAGCAATCCGGAAAATCCGTTGGAGGTTTCGTTCACCAAAGCTTCCAGAAGGCTTTGGGTTACAGGCACCCGCACAAACCAGGCATTGATAACCCGCAGGGAAATTTCAGAAAAAACCCAAGTTACGGTAAGAGCAACCATGGATACCATGAAGAACTTTATTGCCTCCCGTGTTGCATTTCCGGAATTGCGGGCATTAAATGCAAATGCCTTCGTAAGAAAAAAGCCAATCACCATGCCAGCCAGGTAGCCAAGCACGATGGAGCTGCCGAAATTCACACCAAAATTCCTTCTTAAAATGGTTGCCGTAATCAGATTGGATGCAACGCCAATGCAGGCTATGCCCAGGTAAACAGCAAAATTCCGAAGTGCTTCGGGATTACGGAATTTCTCCAGCAGGAGTTCAGACCAGTGTTTCATTCAGACGGCTACTTCGGCTTTGATGGCAGGATGGGGATCATACCCCACAAGTGTAAAATCTTCGTACCGGAATCCGAAAATATCCTTCACTTCCGGATTAATTTTCATTTCCGGCAAGGGACGATAATCTCTGGAAAGCTGCAGTCTTGCCTGTTCGATGTGATTAAGGTATAGGTGGGTATCACCGCCTGTCCAGATGAATTCGCCGGGGGTAAGATTGCAAACCTGTGCCACCATCATGGTAAGCAGGGCATAAGAGGCAATGTTGAACGGCACACCAAGGAAAAAATCGGCAGAACGCTGATACAGCGAGCAGGAGAGCTTTCCATCCGCCACATAAAACTGAAAAAGGGCATGGCAGGGTGGTAGTTTCATTTGGTTGATATCGGACACATTCCAGGCCGAAACCATAAGTCGCCGGGAATCAGGCGTCTCTTTAATCTGCCTGATCACCTGTGATATCTGGTCGATGCTGCCACCGTCCGGCTTCGGCCAGGAACGCCACTGATGACCGTACACCGGACCCAGATTTCCATTTTCATCGGCCCATTCATCCCAGATACTTACGCCGTTTTCCTTTAGCCAGGCGATGTTGGTATCGCCGCGCAAAAACCAGAGCAGTTCGATGATTATGGACCGGAGATGCAGCTTTTTGGTTGTCAGCAAAGGAAATCCCTCCGACAGGTCGAAGCGCATCTGTGTTCCGAAAAGACTAAGTGTTCCTGTACCCGTACGATCTGTCTTTCTGGTTCCTTCTTCCAGAATCCGGCGGAGCAGCTGATGATAGACTTCCATGTGAGCAAAAAAAAATAGCATCGGCAAGATGCTATTTTTTTGAAATCCGGCCTGAGGCCTTTTACAATTAGTTAATTACGCCGCTGGAAGATTTTTCCTTGTCTGTGCAGGCAGCCTTCTTTTTGCAGCAGGCTTTCTTTTCACCCTGACATGCAGGCTTGGCTTCGGAAGATACTGGAACGGCAACAGCAGAAGCAGATGCTTCTTCTTTAGCCATACCAGCACAGGCTTTAGCCTCGCCAGCCTTCATTTTGCAGCAGGAAGATTTCTTCTCGCAGGATTTTTTGTCTTTTTTGTCTTTGTCATCATCCTTAACAACCACAGCAGTCAGCTGAGCAGCTTTGGCAATGTATCCTGATCCAACAAAAGCGGTGAGCAGGATGGCTACGAGTACATTTTTCATGTTGATTCTGATTTTTTTTGTAAAGATAAAACCCGGAATGGCAAACTGCCAAAGACTATTGAAAAAAAAGCCTCAGTTTCCGCTCAGGCAATAAACATCCCGGTAGTTGCGGCCATAGCCCCGGTAATCGAGTCCGTACCCGACAATGAACTTATCGGGAATCTCAAAGCCAATGTATTTCAGCTCAAAATTTTCGCGGAATGCCTCCGGCTTGAAAAAGAGAGCCACCACCTGTATGCTGGCCGGCTGCAGTTTTTCAAGTTCGGGGAGCAAAACAGCCATTGTTCTTCCTGTATCAACAATGTCCTCCAACAAAATAATATGACGGCCTTTTACATCCTGCTCAAGACCAATAAGCTGATTCACGTTTCCGCTGGAATGGGTGCCTTCGTAGGATGCAGTTTTCACAAAAGAAACCTGACATGGAATGCATATTTCGCGGATAAGATCTGAAGCAAACATGAAAGAGCCGTTGAGTACCGGAACAAAAACAGGGTTCAGTGTTTCATAATCCTGATTCAGCTCGGTTCCCATTTCCGAAATCCGTTCTGAAATCCGCGAAAAGGGGATAAAAAGTTCGAATGTCTTATCTTCAACCTGCAGGATAGCATCTGTTTTCATACGGTAAAACTATACCGGCAGAAGAAGATTATCCCAAACTCTTTTCAGAAATTTGCCGCATGAAGCCGGATAAAAAAAATGAGCGCAACAAGCGGATTCTCTTGTTTGCCGGACTGATTTTCACAGTACTCGTCATACTGGCTACCTGGGACATCATGCGCCGGACAAGTCCGCCTGGTTCAAAAAAACATCTTCCCCACAGCATTCTCAAATAAGTTCTGGTCTGCCGGATGGCCTGGCATAGGCAAAGCGCTTCAGATCTGCTCCTGCCGCATAGCCGTCCAGGCCCATTCCTGCCAGACTCCCTGCCCGGATCAGATCGGCAAAACCATCGGCCTGCAGACAACCATCCGGAACCTCCAGTATCTGCAGGCGGGCAATCAGCAGTGTTGTACCATTGATTTCAATCGGAATTTCCTGTTCGGCAGAAAGACCCATCCTGATTCTGGCTCCCTTAACAAAAGGTGCACTGTGACCATCAAGAAATTCCGGTTCAAAACCAACGGCGTCAAACTCCGATTCTTCCCAACGGGCAGAAGTCCAGTGGGCTTTTTGCTCTTCCCCCTGCAACACATGATTGAGTGTGAGCGAGCCGGTTTCGCGGATGTTCGGCAGACTGTGCATGCCGGGAACCTGCGGCCGGAACAATATCCCGAGAAGAGCCGGATCAGCGCCCAGATGCAGCACCTGGGTAAAAATAGCAAGATTGGCCTTTCCTTCCCTGCTGATGGTTCCAAGCAGGTTCAGACTTTTGAATCCGGTTATGGAATTGATGAGATTTCCCCTGTAAAACCGTTCCAGCCCGGCAATTTCCTCGGACGTCCATTTCATTAGCAGTAAAACCTTAATTCCATTTAAAATGTTGCATCAAATTCGCTGAATGCATATTTGTACTTATTCTTGCAGAAAATCAAACCGAATGAAATTCAGGCTCTGCCTATTTTTTGTCCTTATCCACCTTTCCCTTTCTGCCCAGTTCCACAGCCTGAATGAAAGCGCATGGGAAGGCACGCATAGTCCGGTTTCCAAAGGCACCGAGCTATTTTTTTACGGAGACACCATGTCCTTTGTTGATCTGGAAGGAAACCTTCCACCTGATCTTTATCTGTTTCGTGAAAGAAATGATACACTTGAACTTCGCATGATTCCGGAATTCAGCGTGAGCTGCCGCGAAGAAAATACCGGTTATTATAGGCTAGTCCGCTCCAATAACGGCGAAAAACTGTTCCTTAAGCCCATTCAGGATGCATGCATTCCTCGTTTCACCAAACTTGTTTCAGAATCACCCTGGTTCAGAAAGCGGGAGAAAGGTGAATGGAGGGCAGACTGGCATTTTTTATCCCCGGAGAAAGACAACATTGCCGGAGCCGGAATTTATGAAGCCTACCGCCTGCTCCGGCTGAGAAAACCAGAACCGGTAATTGTGGCTGTAATAGATTGTCCGGTGGATTATACACATCCGGAGCTCGCCCCTGTGATGTGGAAAAACCCGAAGGAAATTCCTTCCAACGGAAAAGATGAAGACGGAAACTGGTACCGCGACGACATACACGGCTGGTTTTTCAATTGCAGCCGCGATGGAAAAACAGTTGATAACGAACAACCAGAAGCAACCCAGGTCTACCAGCTTTTCAGCAGGAAGTTTGAAGGAAGAGATGAAAAATTGATTTCAGCGGCTGAGCAGCGGGACTGGGAAACTTATAAAAAGGCAAAACAGCAATTCGAAAAAGCGAGGGAGCGGGCCAAAGCATTCGAAGCTTTCTTTTCAGATTCCCTTCGTTTGTTCAACACGCTTACCGATATGCTGATGCAATCGGAGATGCCCATTACGGCAGACCAGATTGACAGCTGGAAAACAACTGATGCCGGCTACGGAAAGCAGGTGAAAACCGTACTGAAAGAAATTTTTCTGAACCGGTACACATCCCTGGATGGCCTGATTCGAAAGCTCCGGACCGAACTGCCAACCCTCCGAAACGAATATCAGTCGATGTGGAAGTGTGATTTCAATCCGGATTGCTTTCCGCGGGCCATCGTACAGGATCATCCTGAAAATCCGGCTGAAAAAATGTACGGATGCGGCTTTCTGAAAGAACCAAACTCCCCCAAAAATGACCACGGAACCCATGTCGCCGGTATTATTGCAGCAAAGAGGGAAAACGGAAGCGGCGTCGATGGTATTGCAGGCAGTGCCAGAATTATGACACTGAGCGCCGTTCCCTCAGAGGGTGACGAAAGGGATAAGGACATTGCCAATGCCATCCGTTATGCCGCCGACAAGGGAGCCAAAATAATTAATATGAGCTTTGCAAAACGATTTTCTCCCCACAAAAAGGAGGTAGACAATGCCATTCGCTATGCTGTATCAAAAGGCGTTTTGTTTTTCCATGCTGCCGGAAACTATCACCTCGACAGGGATACAGCCGTCTTTTTTCCGGAGCGGAATTTCCTGAGTGGCGGCTCTGCTGCCAACTGGATAGAAGTGGGTAATAACCAGCTCAGTCTGGATGAAAATCTGGCAGCGCCCTCTTCCAACTATGGCAAAAAAACCGTAGACCTTTTCGCTCCGGGTACAGACATTCTCTCGGCTTATCCCGGTAATGGATATGAGATAATGTCGGGAACCAGTATGGCCTGTCCGGTAGCCGCAGGTATTGCGGCCCTGATCTGGTCTTATTTCCCAAAACTAACGGCACCGGAACTACGAAAAATTCTGATGGAATCGGTTTACAAACCCGGGGTTAAAGTAAAAAAGCCCGGAAATTCCGGGCTGGTTCCATTTTCTGACCTCTGTGTAAGCGGAGGCATCATCAACGCAAAAAATGCCGTTGTGGCTGCCGACCTGCTAAGCAGAAAAAAGCGCAGGCGTTAGTACTCAGGATTTCGGACTGAGTTTTACCAGAGGCACAATTATTTCTTCCAGGGAAATCCCTCCGTGCTGGAAAGTATCCCGGTAAAAGTTCACGTAGTAGTTGTAGTTATTAGGATAGGCAAAGAAATTGTCGTGCACGGTAAACACATAGGCGGTTGATAAATTCGCCTTTGGCAGAAACAGGCGCTCAGGCTTGCGGCAGACCATTACTTCCTTACCTTCTTCAAAGCCAAGATTTTTACCCGCTTTGTAGCGCAGATTGCTGTTCACATTTTTATCTCCCACAATTTTTACCGGGTTTTTGACCTTCACGGTACCATGATCGGTGGTGAGGACGACCTGATAGCCGGCCTCGGCAATTTTCCGCAGCAGGTCGTAAAAGGGAGAGTGCAGAAACCAGGATTTGGTGAGGCTTCGGTAGGCCGATTCGTCCGGTGCCAGCTCACGCATCATCTGGCTGTCTGTGCGGGCATGGGAGAGGGCATCAACAAAATTATAGACCACCACATTGAGTGAATTACCCTTCAGGTTGTTGAAGCGGTCAAGCAATTCTTTACCCTGCTGGGCGGTAATCACCTTGTTGTAACTCAGCTTCATGGCC